>VOFF01000601.1_pt1 | contig 131889 bp, 123 predicted proteins | sample 5384061 | NCBI WGS metagenome assembly VOFF01 (sample SAMN12384725, study PRJNA508395) | human gut metagenome | isolation source: healthy gut E | host: Homo sapiens | reverse complement strand
AAGCCTGCGGTATTTTTTTACCCGGTTTATTTTGTTGCGCCAGTTCTGGCATTCATTTTTATAAAGCAGATCATAGTTATTTTCTCTTGCCCTTTCGTCAAATTCCCGCTTGTTTTGAAGCGCCTGTGCTTTTCGGCACTTGTCGCTGCACAGCTCATACCGCTGGCTCTTTGCCAGAAAATATTTCCCACAGACCTTGCACTGCCGGAAGCAAAGCCCCCAATCATTCAGCCGGTTCAGATAATAGGTAATCAACGGGTGGAGCGACGCATAGGCAGACACACATTCTTCTGTGCGACGGTTGTCCGGGAACCAGAGGTCAAGCCGGGTATCTTCTGATGGTGCGCCTTTGAAATAAAGGCTGCCAGCTTGAAAATGTTTCGGTTTTCCTGTCTCCCCTGTCAAAGCTCATGGCTTCGTTATGGAATACCCCGGTCAGGCTGCTCATTTTATCCATGAAGCGGTCACAGGCAGCGTTACGGTCACGGGGTTCTCTGGAAAGCAGATAGCTGTTCCAGATACGGAACGCCACATACATTTTCAGAGGGTCATTGCTAAGATATTTTCCCCAGAGAAATTCGCTTGCCGCCTGCTCCAGCTCCGGCTGTTTCCATCGGTTGGAGTGGAGGGCTTGCCGCAGTGGAGAAAGCCCGTATAAGTTCCAATCTCTGTCCGTGTCACGCTCAAAGTTTATCAAAAAAGTTCCCAGCGGGCGTGTCATATCACAAAGCACCTCTGTGTTTGGCTCCCGTTCAGCCGGAAGCGGATCTGCTGTTCTTCCCCAATCAAAATCCGCTCTTTCATTTTCTTCCTGTCCAGCGTCAGGACAAACAAAATCCTCTCAAAACATGGCTCATGTCGTATAAACTGATTCTCCATCCCTATCCCCTGCCTTTGTTTATGGTAATTATATAATTTGGTTATATCCGTTACACTTATGGTATCGCGGAAGCATTGTTTTGTCAAGGATAGTCCGCTATGATGATTGCAGTTGGTAATTTCGTACCGCACAGTACCTTGACAAGTGAATGACCGTCCGAAAGGGATATGACCGGCAGGAGAAGTGACGCATCCGGCGCACCAATGCAGGGAAACACCGCAGGAATGGGGCAGGAAAACGGCTTTTGGGGAAAACGGCAACAGGAAGCATTTTAACCTATTTGATTTATGGGAGGAACAGAATGAACGATAAAAAAGAGATTGAACAGCTACGAGGATTTACCGCTGGTTCTGGATGTGGCGGACATTCAGCAGATTATGGGAATTTCAAGAGCGAGCGCCTATGAGCTGGTACACACACCCGGCTTTCCGGCGTTCCGCAGGGGCAGACTTATCAAGGTCAGCAAAATTGCTTTCTTTGAATGGATGGCAAAAGGCTCCGAAACCGTACCGGGAAGCGACAAATAAGCGTGAAGTATTATCCCCTGACTGCAATACTGCCGCCCTTTCCAAAGGGGCATACAGAGGGAAAAAACCTTGAAAATGATACCGAAACGCTACACAAAAACCCCCTATCTGCGTACATCAGATAGAAACGGAGAAAGGAGCCGGTTATGGCAAGAATGAGCAACAAGCGGCGGCTGGAATGGTCTTTCTTCTTAAATGACCGCAGCCGTATCACTTACAACGAACTGTGCCGGAAATGCCAGCACGAATGTAAACAGAGCTTCCGGGCGGTTGTGGTTGACTGCCCGAAGTACCTTTCTAAGCGTTCCAAGAAAAAGGACAAAACTGCCGGAAACGGCAAAATCCCTTAGGAACTAAGGGCGCACTTCTATACATAGTCTAAAGACCATGTATCGTGCGTCCTGCGGAGCTTACCTCTGCCGCTGATAAAATCAGCAATCCGAGGTCTGCGTTCGCTTCGCTCCGACAAGGTGGCTACACCCCCTTGCGCCGCTAAAGCGGCTATCCCCTGTGTACCCGCCGCAAAGAGAAATCCGCTTTGCGGTTTTCCCTTTTCATCGGGTTTTATAGAAGCACTGACACACGGACTGTCTGCGGATGGTCTTTCTTTATCTTATCAGCAAAGGATGTGAGAACATGGAAAAATCTTTGGAACAGTTGAAGCAGGAATATGAAAAAACCACTGTCCTGCTGGAACAGGAAAAACGGAAAATGCAGCGTTTGAAAAACCGGCAGGCGTATCTGGAAAGCGGTTCCCGGAAACAGAGGACGCACCGGCTGATTACCCGTGGGGCAGCTATTGAGAGCATTGCGCCACAGACAAAGGAGCTGACCGAAACGGAATTTTATTCCCTCATGGAAAGCATTTTGAATCTGCCGCAGGCGGAGCATTTCATCCGGTCTGCCACAGAGAACCACGCCCGTATTTCCGGGCAGGAGAAAGGCGGTGACTAAGGATAGCACTTTATCATTTTTCAATCGCACAGATCAAGCGCAGCGCCGGTCAGAGCGCCATTGCCAGCGCAGCCTATCGAGCCGGGGGAGCGTCTTTACAGCAGCTACTATGGAGAAGTCAGCGACTACACCAAAAAGGGCGGCGTGATCGCTTCGGAAATCATGCTGCCGCCCCATGCGCCGGAAATATATCTTGACCGGGCGACCCTCTGGAATGCTGTGGAGAACTGCGAGAAACATCCAAAAGCACAGCTTGCCTATTCCTTTGATATTGCCATGCAGAATGAATTGACGCTGGAAGAAAACATGGAGCTGGCGAGGAAGTTCGTACAGGAGCAGTTTGTGACAAAAGGCATGATTGCCGACCTTGCTTTTCACAGCCCGGAGAAAGAGGACGGCGGCATCCCTAACCCGCATTTTCATGTGATGACAACCATGCGCCCTTTGAACCCGGATGGCACATGGGGACAAAAACAGCGTCGGGAATATCTTCTTGATGAAGATGGAAACCGAATCCGGGATAAAAACGGCGATTATATGTTTAACGCTGTCCATACAACAGACTGGCATGAGCCGGAAACGCTGGAACACTGGCGGGAGCAGTGGGCGGCTGCCGTTAATACAAAATTTGAGGAAAAAGGGCTGGATGTGCGTATCGACCACCGTTCCTATGTGCGGCAGGGGCTTGACCTGATACCTACTGTCCACGAGGGAGCTAATGTCCGGCAGATGGAAGCAAAGGGCATCCGCACCGAGAAAGGGGAACTGAACCGCTGGATTAAAGCCACCAACCGGCTCATGCAGGATGTGAGGAAGAAGATCAAAGCCCTGTTTGTCTGGATGGCAGAGGTAAAAGAAGAACTTTCCAAACCGCAGACACCGAGCCTTGCCGACCTGTTGATCGCTTATTACAACCAGCGCAACGCAGGGGCATGGAGCAATAAAGCCAGAACCGGAAACTTAAAGCAGTTTGCCGAAGCCGTCAATTATCTGACGGAAAACAAGCTGCTCACATTAGAGGATTTGCAGGAGCGTCTTTCCTCTGTCAACGAAGAATTTGAAGCGTTAAGCGACTCCATGAAAAAGAAATCTGCCCGGATAAAGGAATTGCAGGAATTGATACGGGAGGGCGAGAATTACCAGCGGCTAAAACCTGTTCATACGGAATTGAACAATATCAAGTTTAAGAAACAGAGGGAGAAATTTGAAACATCCCACGATGCGGAGTTACGGCTGTTTTATGCCGCCCGCCGTATTTTGAAAGAAAAACTGGACGGAAAACCCATTGCCCTGAAAGCATGGAAACAGGAATACGCACAGTTAAAAACAGAGTATGCCGAACTGTCTCCGCAGCACAAGCCACTCCGGGAGGAAGTCGCTGCGGCAGGTGCAGAACGCCGTAGATACCGCACTGCGCCGGAGGGAGCAGCCACAGGCAGTACAGAGAAAGAAACATGAGATGGAGCTATGATATAACCGGCAGCTTTACCGCTACCAGTATTTTTATGGAGGGAGCATTTGAATGTATTTGAAGCGGTGAAACAGTCTGTTACCACCTGAAGTGACCCCCAAAAGTTAGACAATATTTTGAAGTAAAAATTATTCAAGCAGCCGAAAGGGCTTGCTGTCTGTGAATTGCAGGCGGCAAGCCCTTTAGCTTTGCCTTGATCCTGCGGTTGTTGTAGTAATCCAGGTATTCGATCAGTTCCTGTTTGAAGTGTTCCATGGACTGAAATTCTTGCAGATATAACAGTTCACTTTTGAGCAGTCCGAAGAAATTTTCTATCACAGCATTGTCCAGACAGTTTCCCTTGCGGCTCATGCTCTGTCGGATACCCTTCTCGCGGAGCATCCGCTGGTACTGCTTGTGCTGATATTGCCAACCCTGATCAGAGTGGAGAATCAGGCTTGTTCCGGCCGGGATCTTTGCAAACGCCTCGTCAAGCATGGTGGTTACCATGCTGAGTACAGGACGATCCGATATGGTGTAACTGACCAGATCGCTACTGTGCAGATCGAGAATCGGGGACAGATAGAGCTTTTCTCCAAACAGGCTGAACTCCGTCACATCCGTGACCCATTTCTGATTCGGCTTTTCGGCATGGAAATCCCGATTTAGCAGATTTGATGCGATTTTGCCCACTTCTCCCTTATAAGAGCGATACTTCTTCATTCTGACACGGCAAACTAAACCCAACTCTTTCATAAGCCGCTGGACAGTCTTGTGGTTCACAGAGAATGTACGCTTGCGAAGTTCTGCCGTGATCCGGCGATAGCCGTACCGACCCCTGTTTTCGTGGTAAATCGTTGTGATTTCTTCCTTAACAGATGCATATTTGTCTTCTTTCTGCATCTGCTTCAAATGATAGTAGAAAGTTGCACGGGGCAGTTGAGCGATTGAGAGCAGAAGATTGAGAGAATATTTTTGCCTTAGTTTCTGAACTACCAGCGTTTTCCGCGCTGGCGTCGCTCGTCTTCCAAAACCAAGGCTTGCAAATTTTTTAGGTAATCGTTCTCCGCACGCAATCGCTGCACTTCGGCCAGCAGATCTTCTTCTACATCCTTTGGCAGTTTCTTTGGCCGACCAGTGCTGCCGCGGCCACGCCGTTCGACGGCAAAGCCTTCCGGCCCTTCCTCCAGATAGATTCGCTCCCATGATTTGATCCGATCTCTGCTGTTTACCCCAAATCTACGACAGGTTTCGCTGTAACTCAATTTCTCTTTCTGCATGGTTTCAATCACCAGTTTTTTGAATTCTGGCGTATATCGCTTGTTTGGTACTCCTTTTGGCATAGCAAAACACCCCACTTGTTAGATAGTATATCATACTGTCTAACAAATGGGGTGCAGTTCAACCCGGCAGGCTGCTTCATTCTATGGAATCCGGGTGGGGAGAAACGGCATGGTCTGCTGTCCATTCCACAATGACCGCACGCCCAGCATGAAAGTGGACAGCCGCTTTTACTGCTTCGGCTGCGGGGCTTCCGGGGATGTGATCGACTTGGCCGCTTTGCTGCATGGATTGGGGAAACGGGAAGCTGCGGTCAGGCTTGCGGAGGACTTCGGCGTTTCCTATGAGAAATCCGGCAATGCGCCGCCAGATAGGAAGCGTCACAACAGGTCACAGCCCCGACAAAAATCAGCGGAGCAGAGATTTCAGGAAACGGAACGGTATTGTTTCCGGGTGCTATGCGATTATCTGCGCCTGCTGGAGCATTGGAAAACAGCACACGCCCCACAGCCGCAGGATGCCATCTGGCATCCTCTTTTTGTGGAAGCGTTGCAGAGGATAAGCTACACAGAATACCTTTTGGATATTTTGTTATACGGAGAAATAGAAGAAAAAGCGGCATTGATCGCCGCACAGGGAAAGGAGGTGTTGCGGCTTGAACAGCGAATTTCAGAGCTTGCCGCCGGAAACGCAGGAAGCGGTCAAAAGGACGATGGACACAATGGAACCGGCGCAGACACCGACAGAAATCCGGGAAACATTAGAGGGGACGCAGAAAGGCGGCGTGAAGAACAGCATCCGAAACTGCCTGACGGTGTTCCAGCGTGACCCTCTGTTTCGCGGGGCGCTGCGCCTGAACCTTTTTGACGGAGCAGATTGACATTGTGAAGCCGCTGGGCTGGGAGCGCACCAGTACCACGCTGACCGACATGGACATGAACTACCTGCTTTTGTATCTGGAAGAAAATTACGGGCTTACCAGCGAGAAAAAGGTGCAGAGCGCCATCAAGATTGTTGCCAATGAAAACCGCTACCATCCAGTCAGGGATTACCTGAACAGCCTGCAATGGGACGGCACAGAGCGCATCCGTTACGCCCTGCATCACTTTCTGGGAGCCGATACGGACGAATACACCTATGAAGCCTTGAAACTGTTCCTGATGGGAGCCATCCGGCGGGTATTCAGACCGGGGAGCAAGTTTGAGGTCATGCTCTGTCTGGTTGGTGGTCAGGGAGCCGGGAAATCTACCTTTTTCCGGCTGCTGGCAGGCAGGGACGAATGGTTTTCAGACGATTTGAAAAGCTGGACGATGAAAATGTGTACCGCAAGCTGCAAGGGCATTGGATTATCGAGATGTCGGAGATGATTGCCACAGCCAACGCCAAGAGTATTGAGGAAATCAAGTCATTCTTAAGCCGCCAGAAAGAAACCTACAAAGTGCCGTATGAGACACATCCGGCAGACCGGCTGCGGCAATGTGTATTTGGAGGGACGACCAACCGGCAGGACTTTTTGCCCCGTGACCGCACCGGCAACCGGCGCTTTCTCCCCGTGACGGTGTACCCGGAACGGGCGGAGGTTCACATACTGGACGATGATGCGGCGGCGAGGGCGTATATCGAACAGATGTGGGCGGAAGCCATGACGGTTTATCGCAGTGGGAAGTATAAGCTGTCATTCAGCATGGAAATGAACCGATACCTGAACGCCCATCAGCAGGACTTTATGCAGGAAGACACACAGGCCGGCATGATCTACGCCTATTTGGAGGACTACATCGGCGACAGGGTATGTTCCAAGCAGCTTTATGAGGAAGCGCTGGGGAACTTAAATTCCCCGGCAGACTGGGAGACACGGGCAATCTGCGAGATTATGAATACCGGCATTGCGGGCGGCATCATACAGGGCTGGGCAGCCTACAAAAGCCCGAAGCGGTATAAGAAATACGGTTCTCAAAAAGGCTGGGAGCGTGTCAACCAAGACCCGCCGGAGGGGGACGGTTTTCAGGAAATCACGGAAGAAGAAGCCCGGCAAATGGAACTTCCATTCTGAAAAGCCACCGGTTGACAGTTTGGTTGACGCTTTGGTTGACAGCCGGTTGACGGGGAAAAGCCTGATATTTGGGGCATTTCTCTCCTTTGTCAACCATGTCAACCAAGAAATCAAAGAAAAAGTAAAAAGTAATAATAGAGCGCCTATGGATTGTTTTCAAAGTCTTTTCTGCCGGTTGACACGGTTTGGTTGACACGGAGACAGTCTGCGGCTGTACACCTGTCTGACATTCCCTTGTCGGGCATATTTCATTTATGGAGGTAACTGCCTATGGCAAAAAGCAAAAACGAGAGCAATAACAAAAGCAGCGGCACCCTGCTTACCGAAAAAGACGGCACCCAGTATTTTGTCATGGGGAAAGTCCGTATCAAGGTATCGGAGCATTTCGCACAGGATGGGAAGCCGCTTGACAGCCTACTGGAAGATGTGATCCAGCACGCTGCCGCCGCTTCCTGAAAAAAATACGGAATAACGACTGTCAATCAGCCCACGCTTATGATATACTTGTACCAGCGAGTATTGTATAAGCGTGGGTTGTTTCTTTTAGAAGGAGGATTTTTAACCGTGAAACAACCATACAATACAACGATTTATAACACTGCACTATATTTAGATTGAGCCGTGACGATGAATTACAGGGGGAAAGCGGCAGTATCCAGACCCAGCGCATGATGCTTAGACAGTATGCCGCAGAGCATGGGCTGACCGTTGTAGACGAGTACATTGACGACGGATGGAGCGGGACAAATTTCGAGCGTCCAAGTTTCCAAAGGATGATTGATGACATCGAGGACGGGAAAATCAACTGCGTTGTCACAAAGGATTTATCCCGTCTGGGAAGAAACTATATCCTGACCGGTCAGTACACGGAAATCTATTTCCCCAGCAAGGGAGTACGCTACATTGCCATCAATGACAATGTGGACACCATCAACGGAGAAAGCGAGCTTGCCCCGTTCTTAAACATCCTGAATGAAATGCACGCCCGACAGACCAGCAAAAAGGTCAAGGCTGCCATGCACACAAGATTTGCCAATGGCGCACACTATGGAGCCTATGCACCGCTGGGCTATGTAAAAGACCCGGACAAAAAAGGTCATCTTCTGATCGACCCGGAAACACGCTGGATTGTAGAGAAGATTTTTGACCTTGCCGTACACGGGAGGGGTGCCGCCAGCATTACACGGATTCTGGTGGAAGAAAAAGTACCTACCCCCGGCTGGCTGAACTATGAAAGATATGGGACTTTCGCCAATATCTACGCCGGTGCGCCCGCAGAAAAAGCCTATGCGTGGACGATTGCACAGGTCAAGAGCATTTTGAAAGAGGAAACCTACATCGGTCACAGTGTTCACAACAAGCAGAGCAACATTTCATTCAAGAACAAGAAAAAGGTGCGGAAGCCGCAGGAAGAATGGTATCGTGTGGAAAATACCCACGAAGCCATTATTTCCGAAGAAGTGTTCCAAAAAGTTCAGGAGCTGATTGCAAGCAGACGCAGACGACAGAAGAATGGCACAACGCAGATATTTTCCGGGCTGGTAAAATGTGCGGACTGCGGATGGTCATTGGCTTATGGTGTAAACAGCCAGAACAAAAATCCCTATGCACACTACCATTGCAGTAAGTACGGACAGGGATTACGCCAGTGTTCCATGCACTATATTCGCTATGATGTACTGTATGCCTATGTGCTTGCAAGACTGCAATACTGGTCTATGATGGTACAGAAAGACGAGGACAAGCTGCTGAAACGGCTGCTCAATGCCAGCGACAGGGAAAGAAACTCTGCGAAGAAAAAGCAGGCTGCGGAGCTGAAAAAGGCAGAGAAGCGTAAAGCCGAAGTTGACGGGCTGTTTGCTAAAATGTATGAGGACTGGTCTGCCGGACGCATAACCGAGTATAACTTCAATATGCTGTCCGAGAAGTACCAGAACGAGCAAAAGGAACTTGAAACAAAAATAAGACAGCTTCACGAAACGATGGAAGCCGCCGTACAGACCGCAGCGGATGCTGAAAAGTGGATTGCCCTAATGAAACAGTATGTCAACCCTGTGGAGCTGACCGCCGAACTTCTGAACACTCTAATTGAAAAAATAACCGTCCACGAAGCTGTCAAGGGCGAGGACGGAAGTCGTGAGCAGGAAGTAGAAATCTACTACCGCTTCATCGGCAAAATCGACTGACCTTTCTTTTTTACCCAACAATATCTTTAATTAAGGGAAACGGGCACCTCGGACCCCAACACCTCCAACCTGATCGCGCTGGCCAAGCTGTATGGCATTTCGGCGGAAGAGCTGCTGAAAAACGTGGAACACTCTGCCGGAACCGCCAAACCGAACGAAGGCAGCGAGAAAACCGTGTAAAAGAAAAACAGGGCATGCACCCCTTTTTTGCCACGTTTTGTTGCCCCGGCAACATTCAAAATGCCGGAAACTGGCTATACTAAAACCGTCGGATATGATAAAATATTAACGACCGAGCCGGAGTGTGCCGGAAAACAAAAGAATTCCGGTACGCCGCAACAAGAGGACGCCCGCAGGGCAGAAAAGGGAAAAGTATGAAGATCATTTTTTATGGCACCCGTGATTACGACCACCTGTATTTTGACGTTCTGGCCGCTGACCCGGACTATGGCTGCACCATCAAGTTCCTGGCGGCCAACCTGGATCCAGATACCGCCCAGCTGGCCGCGGGCGGCGATGCCGTCTGTGCCTTTGTCAACAGTGATTGCGGTGCCGAAACGCTGTCCGTGCTGGCCAAAGCGGGCATCAAGCTGCTGCTGATGCGCTGCGCGGGCTACAATAACGTGGACCTTGCCGCCGCCAAAGCCAACGGCATTACCGTTATGCGTGTGCCGGGCTACAGCCCGGAAGCCGTTGCCGAGCACGCCATGGCGTTGGCCCAGGCCGCAAACCGCCGCATCTGCAAGGCATATATCAAGGTGCGCAATAACAACTTTGCACTGGACGGCCTGCTGGGCCAAAACTTTTATGGCGCCTGCGCCGGCATTGTGGGCACCGGCCGCATTGGCGCCGCCATGGCGCGCATCTGCCACGGTTTTGGCATGAATGTGCTCTGCTATGACATGTACAAAAACCCCGAAGTGGAAAAGTTTGCCCGCTATGTTTCGCTGGAAGAACTGCTGCAGAAAGCCGACCTGGTCAGCTTGCACTGCCCGCTGACCGAGGGTACCCATCACATGATTAACAAGGATACCATCGCCATGATGAGGGATTCTGCCATCCTGGTCAACACCAGCCGCGGCGGCCTGATCGACACCGACGCCCTGATCGAAGCCCTGCGCGCCCGCAAGTTCGGCGGCGTGGGCCTGGATGTGTACGAGGATGAGGATGACCAGGTGTTCCAGGATTTCTCCGACGATGTGCTGGAAAACGAGGTGGTGCCGGTACTGCTCAGCTTCCCCAATGTGGTCATTACCAGCCACCAGGCGTTCTTTACCCGCACGGCATTGCAGAGCATTGCGGCCATCACGCTGGAAAATGCCCGTGCCTTTGCCCGCGGTGAAGAACTGAAAAACGAGGTAAAAGCGTAAAAAACTATTATTTGTGTGCAAATGGGATACACTTGCCGCCATCGCACAAACAAAATTTTTCAAAAAATATTGTCAAATGCGCTTTAGCGTGCTAATATAAATACCGGTGAAAGAAATAGAGGACCGCGCGCTTTCCGCCAGTTTCAAGGGGTCCGGCAGTGCGGCCGGAAGCGGAAAACAGCAGCCCACCAAAAAGGAGAGTGTATACCCATGTCTATCAAAAATGCTTATCTGAACGAAGTGTACCAGGGCCTTGCAAAGCGCAATGCTGAGCAGAAAGAGTTCCTGCAGGCTGTTGAGGAAGTTCTCGAAAGCCTGGAGCCCGTTGTTGAGGCCCATCCTGAGTATGAAAAGGCTGGCCTGATCGAGCGCCTGGTTGAGCCGGAGCGCGTGATCATGTTCCGTGTGCCCTGGGTGGATGACGCCGGCAAGGTGCAGGTCAACCGCGGCTACCGTGTGCAGTTCAACTCTGCCATCGGCCCCTACAAAGGCGGCCTGCGCTTCCATTCTTCTGTCAACCTGTCCATCCTCAAGTTCCTGGGCTTTGAGCAGTGCTTCAAGAACAGCCTGACCAGCCTGCCCATGGGCGGCGGCAAGGGCGGTTCTGACTTTGACCCCCACGGCAAGAGCGATGCCGAAGTTATGCGCTTCTGCCAGAGCTTTATGACCGAGCTGTACCGCCACATCGGCCCCGATACCGACGTGCCCGCCGGTGATATCGGCGTTGGCGGCCGTGAGATTGGCTACCTGTTCGGCCAGTACAAGCGCATCCGCGATGAGTACTCCGGCATCCTGACCGGCAAGGGCATCCCGTTCGGCGGCTCTCTGGCCCGTACCGAGGCTACCGGCTACGGCCTGTGTTACTTCACCAAAGAACTGCTGGCTGACGCTGGCAAGAGCTTTGAGGGCCAGCGCGTGGTCATCTCCGGCTCCGGCAACGTTGCTACCTATGCAAACCAGAAAGCTACCCAGATGGGCGGCAAGGTTATCGCCATGAGCGACTCCAACGGCTACATCGTGGACGAGAACGGCATTGACTACAAGGTCATCAAGGAAATCAAGGAAGTCAAGCGTGCCCGCATCAAGACTTACCTGGATTACGTTCCCACCGCTAAGTACGTTGAGGGCAGCAAGGGCATCTGGACTGTTCCCTGCGATATCGCTCTGCCCTGCGCAACCCAGAACGAGCTGCAGCTGGAAGGTGCCGAGGCACTGGTTGCCAACGGCTGCTACGCTGTTGCCGAAGGTGCTAACATGCCTTCTACCCCGGAAGCAATCGCTTACCTGCAGAGCCACGGTATCCTGTTCGCTCCTGCTAAGGCAGCCAACGCCGGCGGCGTTGCTACTTCCGGCCTGGAAATGAGCCAGAACAGCCTGCGCCTCTCCTGGACCTTTGAAGAGGTTGACGAGCGCCTGCACAACATCATGGTCAACATCTACAAGAACGCTGCCGATGCAGCCGAGCGTTACGGCATGAAGGGCAACCTGGTTGCCGGTGCCAACATCGCAGGCTTCGAGAAGATCGCCAGCGCTATGATGAGCCAGGGTGTGGTTTGATTTTCCCCCACGCTTCAAACAGAATATAGCCTGAAATAACACACCGGGCCGCATGCAATATTACATGCGGTCCGGTGTTTGTTATGTGCTTAAAAATTACTCAAAAATAAAAATCTCTTCAATCGGTGCTTCCACCGTGCGGGAAATATCCACAGTCAGCTGCGCTTTGGCGCAGTTTTCGGTGCAACGCTTGTCTATCAGCGCGTGGAACATTCTGCCCTCAAAAAAGAACCCGAAAAAGCCAAAGAACAAAAAGAATGCAAAGGGAAAACTTCCTCGGTCTGCGGGTAAACCCAGAACTCCAGCAACCCTAAAAAGCCCGGCAACCCTAAAAATCCAAGCCGCTTGCCGGGAATTTTCGCCATCCGTTTGCACCGGTGCGCGGCAGGTGCTATACTGTTTACAGAACCCATGCGAAAGGAAGTAGCAAACGCCATGAACGATGCAGAACTGGACAGCCTGATGGGAAAGGGGGCACCCGTATGACGACCGCACAGCGCCGGGAAGAAATTTTGGCCCTGCTCAACCAGGCCGATGCCCCCATTGCCGCCAAGGACCTGGCCGCGCGGTTTGGGGTCAGCCGCCAGGTGATCGTGCAGGACCTTGCCGTGATCCGGGCATCCCGGCCCAATATCATCTCCACCAACCGCGGCTATATCCTGCAGCAGCAGGAAACCGGCTGCCTGCGGGAGTTTAAGGTCCGCCACACCCCGGAGCAGGCCGGGCAGGAGTTGAACCTGATCGTGGACCACGGCGGCCGGGTGAAAAATATCAGCATCAGCCACCGCGTTTATGGGCGCATCACCGCGGAAATGGATATCCGCTCCCGCCAGGATGTGCAGGAGTTCTTGCAGGCATTGGCAGGTGGCGCTTCCACCGTGCTTTCCACCGCAACGGACGGCTACCACTACCACCTTGTGGAAGCCGCCACCCCCGACCGCCTGGATTTGATCGGCCAGGCATTGCAGGATGCCGGTTTCCTGGCCCCCCTGCAGCCGTGGGAAAAAGAAAAGTAAGGGCAACACCGCACAATTCCCGCCTTGCGGCTTAAGCACCGCTCCGGCAGCTGCGGCACGGCATCTGCGTTGCCAAAATGCTCGATAATGTCGGGTTGCGGTACCCGCATCGTGCTTCGGGGGCAAAAGCCCCTCGCACTCTGCGACCGCTGCCCCTGCTTCGGTTCGCTGTTTCCGCCACTGGCGGCGCTCACCTTTGCAGCATCCAGTATTATCTGCGCTTTTGGCTTGGCATCTGCCGCACCTCGCTCGCCGTATCGGCACTTAGAATTATGCGGTATTGCCTAAGTAAAATAGAAAAGCGGCCGTTTGAGCTTTTGGGTTCAAACGGTCGCTTTATTTTTGGCTTTTTTCGCTGTAAGGGCTGTGCGGTTCACCCTCGGCAGGCTCAACATAGGTTATCAGGTCCTCAACCCGGCAGTGGAAAATCTGGCAGAAGTCGTCCAGCTTGGCCGTGGTAATGCCCTGCCCCTTGCGGATGCGGTCAATGGTGCCGCTGCTGATGTTGTAGTGGTTGATCAGCGTATAAGTGCTTTCCCCGCACCGCTTCATCGTTTCCCAGAATTTGTCGTATACAATCATGGTTACGCTTTTTCCTCGGCCCCAAAGCTATACCCCATCTCGCGGTAGAGAGCGTAGGCTTTGCGCAGGAAATCTTCGGTCACGCAAAAGTATTCGGCAGCGTCGGCAAGGGTGTCGCCGCGGCGCAGGCGGGCGGCAAGTTCGGGGTAGGGGATGTGCTTGAGCACGGCGGCTTTGTCGGCCCGGTATTCGGCCTGCGCTTTGAGTTGGTAGGGCGAATACGGCAGATAGAACGCGCCGCTGGCAAAGTGCCCGTCCTCGTGGATCAGGGCGGTGCGCACCTCGGCGGAAGAATCAAACCGCGCGGTGTTGATGCCCACAATGCGCCCGTTCTGCAAAGAAAGGCAGCGCATACTGCGCAGCGGGGCATTCCGCCACGGTAATGCCTTCCCGGTCCATCTCGTCCAGTGTGGCTGCAAGGGTATATTTGAACATTCGTGGCCCTCCCGCAAGCGCAGGCCCGGCCAAAGGCGGCTTACTGCTTGCCCTGGTTGATCTCCGCACGCAGGCGGATCAGGGTGGCAATATCGGCCTTGTCCTCTTCGGTCAGGTAGCGCTTCAAGTTCTCATAAGCGGCAATGGGCTCATCGCGGATCAGGTCCGAAACGGCATCCGTCTGGTCCGGCTCGGTTTCCAGCGGTTCATCCCCGGCAAGCTGGGCGATGGTAACGCCAAAATACTCGGCAATGGGCCGCGCGTGCTTCAGCGTCAGCTGTTTGGTGCGGCCGGATGCCAGCTCCGACAGGGTGCTGCGCGGGATTTTCAGCGCGCGGCACATTTTGGTTACGTCAGTGCCGTCGCGGCGGCACAGCTCCTGGATGATATCATACATTCTGCTCATGGCGGGAGCCTCACTTTACCTGCACTGCGCGGGGCAGAACCACGCAGTGATTAAATTCTGTTCCTGTATTCAGGATACCCCCGCCGCAAGGGAATGTCAAGCCTGCTGCTTACATTTTTGCCTTGGGTGTACCTGAAAAGGCGAAAATAAACGCTTTTTCGCAAGTGCAGTTTTGTGGCTTGCGCCTGCAAAACTGCCGTGATTTTTTTCAGATACACCCGAATACCCTCATTATACCACAAGGCAAGGGCGATAAACCGGACTTTGACGGGCACAAACGGAAAAAATATTGGGCAATACCGCATAATTCTAAGTGCCGATACGGCGAGCGAGGTGCGGCAGATGCCAAGCCAAAAGCGCAGATAATACTGGATGCTGCAAAGGTGAGCGCCGCCAGTGGCGGAAACAGCGAACCGAAGCAGGGGCAGCGGTCGCAGAGTGCGAGGGGCTTTTGCCCCCGAAGCACGATGCGGGTACCGCAACCCGACATTATCGAGCATTTTGGCAACGCAGATGCCGTGCCGCAGCTGCCGGAGCGGTGCTTAAGCCGCAAGGCGGGAATTGTGCGGTGTTGCCATTGATTTGTGTTCCCAATTATATTCAGGAAAGGGTATACCCCACACGGTAAATGGTCTGGATCTCCTGTTTCAGCCCCAGTTTGCGGCGCAAATGCTGGATATGTACATCCACCGTGCGGGTAATGCCGATGCAGGGGTAACCCCAGGCGGTATGCAGCAGGTCGCCGCGGCTTACAGCCTGGCCGCGGTGGTCAAACAGCACTTGCAGCAGGGCAAACTCCTGCGGGGTCAGGAGAATATCCTCCCCGTGGCGCGTAACGGCGCGTGCCTGCCAGTCAATATTCAAATCCTTGTAATGCGTTGCGGTATAAGTGCTGTGCATTCCCATACGATAACCTCCTTTGGCGGAAAATTTCAACTTTCTATAATATATAAACGAGGCATGTAACCAAGATGTTACAACTGTAAATGTAAAAAGATTTATGTCTTTGAACAATGTTTTCAACTTTTCCACAGTGGAAACGGTGGGAAAATCTGTGAAAAACGTTGAAAACTCAGAGTTGCAAAATTGCGCAGGAATAGATGACGAAGTATCGTACGATTATTTTGCAGAGATAGTGGAAAACTGACCGTAAACAGGAGAGATTCTCCGCAAAAAATGTGGTCAATGTTGAAAACTGCCCTATGGCAGGGTGGGAAATGGGGAACTTTTGCGGGAAATATTGTGCGCGGGAGGGAAACATGGGACGGTTGACGGGAAAATAAAGGGGGAGGGCGGGGTCACCTGACCCCGCCGGAACTTTGCCTGGTTGCAAGTGAAAACTGGCGCAAGGAACAAGAAAAGAAAAAAGCATGTGCCCCATCCCTCAAAGATGTAAGCGCATGCCTTTTTCTATTTCTATAATTCTATTCTATCGCCATTAAAGTTTTTCGCCAGAACTTTTTTCAAAAAGGCCGCCAATCTCCCATAAATAAAACCTCACATCTTCGGGAAGATAATGCGGATGGTGGTGCCGGTGCCAACGGTGGATTCCAGATCAATGCGCGCACCGTGCAGAACAGCGATATGCTTGACAATGGCGAGCCCCAGGCCTGTTCCGCCGGTCGCCTTGGAGCGGGATTTGTCCACTCGGTAAAAGCGCTCAAACACGCGGCTCTGGCTGTCCTGTGGGATGCCGATGCCATTGTCCTCCACGCAGAAATACGGGCAGCCGTCCGCATTGGTGCCGCAGCTCAGCTCCACATGGCCACCCGGCCGGTTGTAGCGGATGGCATTGTCGCACAGGTTGGTTACAAGCTCGGTCAACAGGTCGTGGCTGCCGCGCACCGTAACGGGCTGTACTTTGTATTGCAGCGTAATGTAGGCTTTGCGGGCGTTCACCGTCATGTTGGTGGCAACATCCTTGACCAGCACGCCAAGGTCCACCGGTACAAAATCGGCGGTGGGGCTGTTTTCCTGCTGCTTGCTCATGCCGTCCAGTTCCGAAAGCTGCAAAATATCCGATACCAGCGTGATCATGCGCTGGGCTTCCTTGTGGATACGGTGGCCAAAGGTGGGAATGTCCTCCTGTTTTGCCATGCCGTTTTCAATCAGCTCTGCATAGCCGGAAATGCTTGTCAGCGGGGTTTTCAGCTCGTGGCTGACATTAGCGGTAAACTCCCGGCGGATGGTCTCATTGTCCTCCCGCAGCTTGCGGTCAGACTGTACCGTGTGCGCCAGCGGGATCAGCTCCTCATACGGCACATTGGCCTCGATGCAGTCCAGGTGCTCCGCCATTCGGGTGATGGGCTGCACCAGATGCTTGGTAATGACCTGCGCCAGCACCAGCGCCAGAATGATGATAAGGATGCACCCGGCCACCAGAACGGGCAGCACGCGGTTGTAGCTGCTCCACATGTTGCTGGTTTCGTCCGCCAGCCGCAAAACGCTTCCGTCCGTCAGGCGCACGGCATAATAATGGGTGTCGTACCCAAGGGTTGCACTGCGGCGCACGCTGGCACCAGTGCCCTCTGCCATAGCCTGCTGGATCTCTGGGCGGTTGGCATGGTTGGGCAAGGTGCTGGGATCAGCAGTGGCAGAATCGTACAAAACGGTGCCATCCTGGGCCACAAGGGTCAGACGCAGGCCGTCTGCATACTGGGCCAGCTGCTCTGGCTGTGGGTCGGCAGAATGCTCATACCCCACCGCAATAGCTTCCACCGTGCGGGAAAGGTCGGTGTCAAATTGCTCGGCAAAAGCGTGCTGGAACAGCAGCGCTGCCCCTCACCACGCTGAGCAGGAGGGACAAAATACCCACAGCCATCAAAGTGGTGCGCAACAGGTGAGCCATGCTGCGCGGTGCAGTGATGTGGGCGGTTTCGGCGGTATCAGGCATCTTCCCCGGCCTCCGTGCCCTTGGCGGACAGTTTGTACCCCACCTTGCGCACGGTGCAGATGGCGTCCCCGGCGTGGCCCAGCTTTTTGGCGCAGGGTCCGCACGTGCATGTCAATGGTGCGGCTTTCCAACAGGTCGTCGGTATCCACACGGCTTTCATGATGCGCTCGCGGGCCAGAACTTCTTCGGGATGCTCCAAAAAAGAAAAATGAAGCAGCGAATATTCTTTAAAGGTCAGCTCCACCGGCTCACCGTCCACCGTAACGGTGCGGGCAACGTCATCCAGCGTGATGTCTCCAAACCGCAGGGTGGTGGTGCTGGCTGGTGCGGTGCTGGCGCGGCGCAGCACCGCCTTGACGCGGCTGATGAACTCCATAATGCCGAACGGCTTGCAGAGGTAATCGTCTGCACCGTGGTCCAGCCCTTTTACCACATCAATCTCGCTGGTTTTGGCTGTGACCATGATGACTGGTACGGTGCGGGTCGCGGCGGTCTCCCGCAGGCGGCCCAAAATCTGGTAGCCGTCCTCATCGGGCAGCATAACGTCCAGAATCACCAGGTCGGGTACGGTCTCCCGCATGGCAGCCCAGAAGGAAGCCCCGTCCTCAAACCCGCGGACGGTGTACTGGTTGGTTTGCAGAGCATACTGCTCCAGCTCACGGATGGATGCGTCATCTTCAACAATATAGATCATAAGATCCTCCAAACAAACAGGCCGAAACCTGCGATATGCCACAGGTCCCGGCCCATTTTACAGGGGAAAGCCCTGCGATAATTATTTTTTCTGCTCCGGTGCAGCGGCAGTTCCGCTGGGGCCGGGCTCAAAGGTATAGCGGCCGCGGTAGCGCTCATAGCGCTTTTCAAAACTGGGGCTTTCACCGTTTTTGATGTGGTTCAGGTATTCATGGGTATCAAAGCGGTCCTCCGATACTTCAATCATGGCAACGGCAATGTTGGAGCAGTGGTCCGCAATGCGCTCATAGTTGGTCAGCAGATCATCCAGCACAAAACCGTACTCAATGGTGCAGGCGCCGGCCTGCAGGCGGGCAATATGGCGGGTTTTGACTTCGCGCACCAGGCCGTCCACAACCTGCTCCAGCGGCTCGATCTTGCCGGCGGCGTAACAGTCGTTCTTCTGGAACGATCCACGGTGCGGTTCACGATATCCTGAACGGCGGCCTCCAGAACGGAAAGATCGTCGATCGCTTCGTGGCTGAAGTGGATGGATTTTTCCTGAATTTCCTGCCCGGCCTTGAGCAGGTTGACCGAGTGGTCAGAGATGCGCTCCAGGTCATTGATGGTGTGCAGCAGGGTGTTGATGGTGCGGTTGTCCTCGCGGGAAAGTGCCTTGGCACTCAGCTTGACCAGATAGGTACCCAGAACGTCCTCGTAATGGTCCACAGCGTCTTCCTTGCGGTTCACCTCGTCGGCAATGGCTTCATCCCACTTGTGGGTCAGAGACATGGCCTGCAGCAGGGAGGTGCGGCAGATCTCGGCCATATCGCCGCCGGTCAGCATAGCGCGGCCAACGGCAACGGACGGGGTGGAAAGCAGGCGTTCGTCCAGCAGGGAATGCTGCTCGCCCGCCTGATCCTTGCTGTCCGGCACGGTCAGGATGGCCAGCTTTTCCAGCACGCGGTTGAACGGCAGCAGGATGGCGGTGGTCACAATGTTGAATATCGTGTGCACAATGGCAATGCCAAAGGTGTTGGCGGTTTCGTTGTAGAACGAGAATCCCAACAGCGCATGCAGCCCGTAAAAACCGCACAGGAACACCAGCGTGCCGATGAGGTTAAAGTACAGATGAACAAATGCGGTGCGCTTAGCATTTTTGTTGGCACCGGCAGAGGAGATCAGCGCGGTAACGGTGGTGCCGATGTTCTGGCCCATGATGATGGGAACCGCCGCCGCATAGGTGACGGCACCGGTGGAGGTGAGGGCCTGCAAAATACCCACCGAAGCGGAGGAAGACTGCAGCACAGCCGTCAGCACGGCACCGGCCAGCACGCCCAGAACCGGGTTTTTGAAGCTCAGAAACAGGTCCATGAACCAGGGCTCATCGGCCAGAGGACTCATGGCGGTGGACATGGTGTTCATACCGGCCATCAGGACGGAAAAGCCCACCATGATCTTGCCCACGCCGCTGCGGCGGTCCTTATCCTTGCCCAACATATAAAGGAAGATGCCGATAAAGCCAAGGATGGGGGCCCACGCGTTGGGGTTCAGCATCTGGATGGCGAAGGAATCACCCTCCAGGCCTGAAAGCGAGAGCAGCCAGCCGGTAACGGTGGTACCGATGTTGGCGCCCATGATGACGCCGATGGCCTGGTGCAGCTCCATCAGGCCGGAGTTGACAAAGCCGACCGCCATAACGGTGGTGGCACCGCTGGACTGGATCACTGCAGTGATGACCATGCCCAGCAGCAGCCCGCGCACCGGGCTGGCCGTCATTTTGGAAAGGATGCCTTGCAGTTTGCTGCCAGCGGTCTGCTCAAGGGCTTTGCCCATGAGGTCCATGCCGTAAAGGAACATGGCAATACCGCCCATCAGCGTGAACACATTAAAAATGCTCATACAGGGGGTTACACTTCCATTTCTCTTTTGTTATGTTTTCATTGTTGGGTGCAGCCGCACCCGGAGCAAAACCGAATCAAATCGTTTTGCACATGCCCACAATGGCACGATACCGTTACCTATTATAATAGAAAACAGGGCTTTATGAACACCAAAAAGCCAGTAAAAAATTGTAAAGATCGTGTAAAATGTCGAATCAACGCAAGAAAACTGCTAAAATTGGCACATTGTAAAAATTTGGCGTATTGATTTTGGGCAACTTTACACAAACTTTGCAAAAGGAAAGTTTCCATTACCAAAGCTTTACCCGGATTGTACTGCACTATGGTCGATACTGGGGAAACAGCGCGGTACAATAAATACGCACTCAGGAAGAACGAATAGGAAAACACGAACCCCTGAGCGAATGTGTGAGATAGAATAACAGATACAATTAAGGGAGAAGAAAGTTTATGTTAAAGCGTAATGTTTCCGTTGCAGTTGCTGCTGCTCTGGCTCTCAGCCTGGCCGCCTGTGGTTCCAGCCCGGCATCCTCCGCTGCTTCCAGCGAAGCAGTTTCCAGCGAGGCCGTCTCCAGTGAGGCTGCTTCCAGTGAAGCCACTGCTGCACCGGCTGCCGGCGATTTCGATGTCGATCAGGACATCACCGTGATTTCCCGTGAGGATGGCTCCGGCACCCGCGGCGCTTTCATCGAGCTGACCGGTGTGGAAGCCAAGAACGATGCAGGCGAAAAGGTTGACAACACTACCGAGGCGGCTGCCATCCAGAGCTCCACCAACGGCGTTCTGACCGCTGTTTCCAACGATGAGACCGCAATCGGCTACATCAGCCTGGGTTCTCTGAACAATGATGTCAAGGCTGTCACCGTGGAAGGCGTTGCCCCCAGCGCTGACACCGTGAAGGATGGTACTTTACACCCTGGCTCGTCCGTTCAACATCGTTACGAACGGCGAAGCTGCCGACCCCGTTGCCGTGGACTTCATTGCTTACTGCATGAGCACCGACGGTCAGGCCCTGGCCACCGAGGAAGGCTACATCGGCGATGTTGGCGCTGATTACACCAGCACCCAGCCCGCAGGCAAGATCGTGGTTGGCGGTTCTTCCTCTGTTTTCTCCGCTGATGGAAAAGCTGATCGAAGCTTATAAGACCGTGAACCCCAACGCAACCCTGGAACTCCAGACCACCGACTCCACCACCGGCGTTTCCGGCGCACTGGATGGCACTTACACCATCGGCATGGCCAGCCGTGAGCTGAAAGATTCTGAGGTTGAGGGCGGCGCAAAGGCAACTGTCCTGGCAAATGGATGGCATCGCCGTCATCGTCAGCAACGACAACCCCACTGAAAACCTGACCGTTGATCAGATCAAGGGCATCTACACCGGCGAGCTGACCACCTGGGCAGACGTTCAGTAATCCCCCTTTCTGCTAAAAAAAAACGGCTGTTGCGGCGGCAAAAGGCGGCAACGGCCGTTTTTTGAAAGTCATCGGTATATAGTTCCTGAGCAAAGACAGGAGAGTATGGGAAAATGAAAACAACAACTTCGCACCTGAAAGAGATCGTCATGCAGGGTGTATTTACCGCCTGCGCGTGCATCTCCATTCTGGCCGTGGCGCTGATCTGCATCTTCTTATTTGCAAACGGCCTGCCCACCATTTTTGAGATCGGCTCCCTCAAGTTCCTGCTTGGCACCACCTGGAAACCCGGCAACAACCTGTACGGCATCCTGCCCATGATCCTGGGGGAGCATCTATGTCACCGCAGGCGCGATCATTGTGGGGGTGCCCATTGGGCTGCTGACGGCCATCTATATGTCCCGCTTTGCATCGCCCCGTATCAACAAGGTGCTGTTGCCGGCGGTACAGCTGCTGGCCGGTATCCCCTCGGTCGTGTACGGCTTCTTCGGCATGATCGTTATGGTCCCGGCGGTACAGGCTATGGTCAAATCGGACTTTTTCAAAACTGTGCTGCACGTCAAAGGCGGCAAGGGCATGGGCCTGTTTACCGCCAGCCTGCTGCTGGGCATCATGATTTTGCCCACCATCATCACGGTCAGCAAAACCAGCCTGGACGCTGTGCCCCAAAGCTATTACGAGGGCAGCCTGGCTCTGGGTGCTACCCATGAGCGCAGCGTGTTTTGCGCGGTGCTGCCCGCCGCCAAAAGCGGCGTAATGTCCGCTGTAATCCTGGGTGTTGGCCGCGCCATCGGCGAAACGATGGCCGTTGTGATGGTTGCCGGCAACCAGACCTGGATGCCTAAGGGCTTGTTCAAGGGGCTGCGCGCGATGACCTCCAACATCGTCATCGAGATGGGTTACGCTGCAGACCTGCACCGCGAAGCGCTGATCGCAACCGGCGTTGTGTTGTTCGTTTTCATTCTGCTGATCAATCTCTGCTTTAGTTTGGTAAAGGGGGGCGAAAAGAATGGCTGAGTTTGCTGTAACCGCCGGTAAAACCGATGATATGACCCACGCAAATGCGAAAATCGTGCCCCCCCCCGCCACGAAAACCGCATGGCGGCCCGCGCGTATGCCCTTGTCATGCGCTGGCTGGTGCGGCTGGCGGCCCTGATTACCGTGACGATCCTTGTGTTCCTGATCGGCTATATCCTGGTCAACGGTATTCCCAACCTCAAGCCGTCCCTGTTTGAGTGGACCTATAATTCCGACAACGTATCCCTGATGCCCGCGCTTATCAATACCATTCTGATGACGGCGTTCTCGCTGGCCATTGCCACACCGCTGGGCATTTTTGCTGCGGTCTGGCTGGTGGAATACGCCAAACGCGGCAACAAGCTGGTCAAGGTGGTGCGCATCACCGCCGAAACGCTGCAGGGAATCCCCTCCATCATCTACGGCCTGTTCGGTATGCTGTTCTTTGTCATGCAGCTCAAATGGGGCTACAGCCTGATCGCCGGTGCCTTCACGCTGGCCATCATGGTGCTGCCGGTCATCATGCGCACCACCGAGGAAGCGCTGCTTGCAGTGCCGGATTCTTACCGCGAGGGCAGCTTTGGCCTGGGGGCCGGCAAGCTGCGCCCCGTATTCACCATTGTGCTGCCCAGCGCCATGCCGGGCATCCTATCCGGCGTGATTTTGGCAACGGGCCGCATTGTAGGCGAAACCGCGGCCCTGATCTACACGGCCAGCACCGTTGCCGCCGTGCCCGCCAGCGTGTTCAACTCCACCCGTACCCTTGCCACCCATATGTATCTGCTTTCCAACGAGGGCCTGCATATCAATGAAACCTACGGCACTGCCGTGGTGCTGTTGATCCTGGTGCTGCTCATCAACAGCCTGTCCAGCTTTATTGCCGGCTGCCTTGCCAAAAAGTAATGCCGAAAGGAACTGCATGATGAATAAATTCGAAGTTAAAAACATGGACCTGTATTACGGCAGCTTCCATGCACTGAAAAATATCAATATTGCCATCCCCGAAAAAGAGATCACGGCGTTCATCGGTCCTTCCGGCTGCGGCAAGTCTACTTTCCTGAAGAGCCTGAACCGCATGAACGACCTGGTGGAAGGCTGCCGCATTTCCGGCGATATCCTGCTGGACGGTGTGGATATCTATAAGGATAAGATGGATGTCAATGTGCTGCGCAAGCGGGTTGGCATGGTGTTCCAGAAGCCCAACCCCTTCCCGATGAGCATTTACGATAACATCGCCTACGGTCCCCGCACCCACGGTGTGCGCAGTAAGGCGCAGCTGGATGAAATTGTGGAAAAAAGCCTGCGCGGCGCTGCCATCTGGGACGAAGTGAAGGACCGCCTGAACAAAAGCGCGCTGGGCATGTCCGGCGGCCAGCAGCAGCGTTTGTGCATTGCCCGCGCCCTGGCGGTGGAGCCGGAAGTTCTGCTGATGGACGAACCGACCTCTGCCCTGGACCCCATCTCCACCTCCAAGGTGGAAGAGCTGGCTCTGGAATTAAAGGACCGCTACACCATCGTAATCGTGACCCATAACATGCAGCAGGCCGCCCGTATTTCAGATAAGACGGCGTTCTTCCTGCTGGGTGAGCTGGTGGAAATGGGCGATACGGAACGCCTGTTCTCCACCCCTGTGGACAAGCGCACGGAAGATTATATTTCCGGCCGTTTTGGTTGATCGGAGGAGCAATACCATGCCTAGTGTGCGTAAATCTTATGATGAAGAGCTTTTGCAGCTGGATACCTTGCTGGCCCGCATGGGTCACGAAGCCGGTGCCGCCATTGAAAGCGCACTGACTGCCCTGCGCAATGATGATATTGAACTGGCCCGCAGCGTGGTTGCGCGGGACAGCCAGATCGACGCAGGCGAACACGAGATCGAACACCGCTGCCTGCAGCTGCTGCTGCGCCAGCAGCCGGTGGCTTCGGATCTGCGCAAGGTCAGTACAGCCCTGAAAATGGTAACGGATGTGGAGCGCATCGGCGACCAGGCCAGCGATATTGCGGAGCTGGTGCTGCACCTGCACGCCAAATCCACCGATGCCGTGGGCGTGCTGGAAGATATCCTGAAAATGGGCGATGATGTGCTGAAGATGGTCAAACGCTCCATTGCCGCCTATGTGCAGGTGGACCTTGCCGCCGCCGCGGAAGTGATCGCCCATGATGATGTCATCGACACCGCGTTCAGGCGCATCGGCAGCGAAATTGCCCAGTACATTGCCGCCCATCCCACCGAAGCAGAGACCGCGCTGGATCTGTTTATGGTGACCAAATATCTGGAACGCCTTGGTGACCACGCCGTGAACGTGGCCGAATGGGTCGAATTCTTAAAGACCGGCGTTCACAAATCCCGCAAGATCGTGTGATCTTGCCCGGCGGCGTGTGAGGTCGCTCCAAGGTGAACCTGAAGCCAACTGCTTGGATTTTGAATTTTCAGGTACACCCAATAACATTGCCATTCTCTTTTTTATGTTTTCCTATACCGCACCAAAGGGCCAGCACTGCACGCTGGCCCTTTGGTGTTTTTATGTGTAGACTGCTGGGAAGGAAACCTGGCAGAAAAGTGGAAGAAGCAATGCAGAGTGTACATGTATTGAAAAATTCTATTTTATAACCCAAAAGCCCAAAGCGGCACGGTTCATTTAACCGGCAGCTTTGGGCTTTTGCTGTTTTATCAGAGAAAAAATTACGCGCTTACATCTTCAAACTGGCTGTTGTACAAATCGGCGTAGAACCCGCCAGCGGCCAACAGGTCGTCGTGGGTGCCCTGCTCCACAATGTCACCATCCCGCATGACTAAAATCAGGTCGGCGTCCTTGATGGTGGAAAGCCGGTGGGCAATCACAAAGCTGGTGCGGCCGCGCATCAGGTTGTCCATGGCGGTCTGGATGCGCTGTTCGGTGCGGGTGTCCACACTGCTGGTGGCTTCGTCCAAAATCAAAATTTTGTTGTCCGCCAGAATGGCGCGGGCAATCGTCAGCAGCTGTTTCTGGCCCTGGCTCACGTTGGAAGCATCCTCGTTCAACTCCATCTGGTAGCCGCCGGGCAGCGTGCGGATAAAGTGGTCGGCACAGGCGGCCTTGGCGGCGGCGATGACTTCCTCATCGGTGGCGTCCAAGCGGCCATAGCGGATGTTTTCCATAATGGTGCCCTGGAACAGCCAGGTATCCTGCAATACCATGCCAAAGCCTTCGCGCAGGGCGCTGCGGTCAAAGTCCTTTACGTTGTGGCCGTCCAGCGTAATGGCGCCGGAGTTGACATCGTAAAAGCGCATCAGCAGCTTGACCATGGTGGTTTTGCCTGCGCCGGTGGGGCCGACAATGGCAACTTTCTGGCCGGGTTTTACATCGCAGCTGAAATCCCGGATAACAGTCTTTTCCGGCGTGTAGCCAAACTTGACATGGTCAAAGGTGACCTGGCCGTCAATGCAGGCGGGGTCTGCCCGGCGGGCGGGGTCAGCGTTCTGTTCTTCTTCCGGCTCACCCAGAAATTCAAACACGCGCTCCGAAGCCGCCGCCATACTTTGCAGCATGTTGCTGACCTGGGCCAGCTGCTGGATGGGCTGGGTGAAGTTGCGCACATACTGGATGAACGCCTGGATGTCACCAATGGTGATGATGCCGCGCGCGGCAAAAATGCTGCCGGAAACGGCCACTGCTACATAGCCCAGGTTGCCCACAAAGGTCATGATGGGCTGCATCAGGCCGGAAAGGAACTGGCTTTTCCAGGCGGATTCAAACAGGCGGTTGTTGGCTTCGTCAAAATCATTCAGAACGGCATCTTCGCGGTTGAACGCTTTGACCACATTGTGGCCGGAATATACTTCCTCCACCTGGCCGTTCACGGAGCCCAGAACTTTTTGCTGGGCGCGGAAATATTTCTGGCTGAACCTGACCACCAACAGCACCAGCGCCATCGAGACTGGCAGGATCAAAATGGCAATCAGCGTCATCGTGGGGCTGATGGTCAGCATCATGATGAGCACGCCGATCATGGTGGTAATGCTGGTGATCAGCTGGGTAATGCTCTGGTTCAGGCTCTGGCCCAGGGTGTCCACATCGTTGGTAATGCGGGAAAGTACCTCGCCCACGGTGCGCTTTTCAAAATAGGCAAGGGGCAGGCGGTTGATCTTTTCGCTGATCTGGCGGCGGAAGTCATAACACATCTTCTGCGAAAGCCCGCTCATGATCCAGCTCTGGCAGAAACTGAACGCAGCGGAAACCAGATACATGACCAGCAGGATCAGCAGGATTTTGCCGATATAGCCAAAGTCAATGCTGCCGGTGCCCCGCAGCTTGGCCACCCAGCCGGTGGCCAGGGCAGTGGTGGCTTTGGCCAGCACCTTGGGGCCTGCAATATTAAAAATCGTGGAAAGAACGGCAAAAACAATCACGGCAATCAGGCGGAACTTGTAGTGCCCCAGCTCTGCCAGCAGGCTGCGCATGGTGCCCTTAAAGTCTTTTGCCTTTTGGGTCGTCATTCGTCCGGGATGCGGCATCAGGCTTCCCCTCCTTTCAGGTCCAGCTCTTTGTTGCTCAGCTGGCTGCGGGCAATTTCCTGGTAAGCCGGGCAGCTTTCCATCAGCTGGGCGTGGGTGCCCTTGCCCACAATGCGGCCATCTTCCAGAACCAAAATCTGGTTGGCGTGCAGCACAGTGGAAATGCGCTGTGCCACAATAATCACGGTGGCGTCGCCGGTTTCGGCTTTCAGCGCGCGGCGCAGGGCAACATCAGTCTTGTAGTCCAGCGCGGAAAAGCTGTCATCAAACAGGTAGATCTTCGGGTGTTTGGCAATGCGCGGGCGATGGAAAGCCGCTGCTTCTGCCCGCCGGAAACGTTGGTGCCGCCCTGGGCAATGGGGCTTTCGTACCCCTCCGGCTTGGCGGAGATGAACTCTTCCGCCTGGGCAATGCGGGCGGCGGTGCGCACATCGGCATCGGTGATATTCTCGCCGCCGAATTTCAGGTTGGAATCAATCGTGCCGCTGAACAGTACGCCCTTTTGCGGCACATAACCCAAAAGGCCGCGCAGGGTGCTCTGTGGCATCTGGCGCACATCCACGCCGTCTACCGTCACGCTGCCGCCGGTCACATCATAAAAACGGGTGATCAAATGCAGCAAACTGGTTTTGCCGCAGCCGGTGGAGCCGATAATGGCCGTGGTCTGGCCGGGTTTGGCGACAAAATCAATATCGTGCAGGGCGTCCTCGCTGGAGCCGGGGTAGGTAAAGTTGACATGATGGAATGCGACTTCGCCGTTCCAGTGGTGCTGATTGAGGTCAGCGGGGATGGCTTCCGGCACCGGGTCATGGATGGCCGGCTCGGTGGTCAGCACTTCGTCAATGCGGTCCGCGGCAACGCCGGCACGGGGCAGCATCACGGCAACCATCGTCAGCATCAGGAAGGACATCACGATCTGCATCGTGTAGGTGATAAAGGCGATCATGCTGCCCACCTGCATGGTGCCGGCATCAATCTGTTTGCCGCCGAACCAGACGATCAGCAGGGAAGTGCCGTTCATAATCAGGGTCATAAAGGGCATCATGGCGGCCATTACCCGGTTGGTGAACAGCTGGGTGCGCATCAGGTCGGTGTTGGCGGCGTCAAAGCGTGCTTCCTCGTGCTGTTCGCGGCTGAATGCGCGGATGGGCATAATGCCGGTCAAAATCTCGCGGGATACCAGGTTCAGCCGGTCCACCAGCTTTTGCATGATCCTGAACTTGGGCATGGCAAACTGCATCAATACCGTAATCAGCGCCAGCAGCAAAGCAACGGCCAGCACAATGATCCAGGTCAGGCTGGAACCCGCCTGCGCCACATGGATGATGCCGCCAATGCCAAGGATGGGGGCATACGCCACCATGCGCAGCAAAATTACGCAGGTCATCTGGATCTGCTGTACATCGTTGGTGGTGCGGGTGATGAGGGATGCGGTGGAAAACGTGTCCGTTTCAGAGGCAGAAAAGCTGACCACCCGGCGGAACACACCGCGGCGCAGATCCCGCGCAATGGCAGCCGCCACGCGGGAAGCAAGCAGCCCCACCAGAACCGCGGCGGCAACCATCAACAGGGTCAGCCCCAGCATCCGGCCGCCGGTCTGCATCAGGTAGTTCATCTGTACTGCATCGCTGATGCTAAGGGCCTGATATTCCAGCCCCACCAGCAGCACTGCCTGGGCTGAAAGCCCGCTCAGCTCACTTTCGCCGGCCTGACCCATGGCTGCGGCCAGCTGGGCCTGTACGGCATCCCGGCTGAAACCGGGCATCTGGGTCATGGCCGCAAACTGGGCGGTAACGGTATCCAGCGCGGCGGCATCCGGGGCGTTGCCCTCCCCGGCTGCCTGAGCAGAAGCCAGATAGAGCACAATATCCGGGGTAGAAAATACCTCCGCCAGCGTATCCCGGTCCGCATCAGCCCGCAGCAGGCGGACCGTATAGGGGGATGCGAGCTTTTTCTGTAAGCTGGTAGCGGAGGAGAGTGCGTTGTCGGTGCCGCCCGGCTGGGTGTAAGCGGCTTCCACCGCGGCGGCGTCCGCGTCCGTCATCAGCAGCTCCAGCACCTGCAGGGTTGAATCCCGCACTACTTCTGGCACAGCGTCCGCAATGCCGGACTGTTGGATGCCGGTATCCACAATTTTGCTGGTGTAGTCCGGCAGGGTCAAATCGCCGTATGCCTGCACCAACAGCAGGGCAATAATAACAAGGCAGGCCGCCCAGTGTTTGGCCAGATGTTTGAAAATTTTTGTCATGGCATCTTCTCCTTTTCGGCCAGCAGCTTTTCGTTCTGGCGCTCAATGGCCTGCAGCAGGGTTTCGGCATCCTTTGCAAACTGCTGGCAAAATTCTTCGCCCAGGTCATCCATAATGCCGGTGATGTAATCATTCAGACGGCTTTCGCAGATCAGGCGGGATTCCTCCCCTTTGGGGTGATGCGCACCAGAGTGCGGCGACGGTCATTGGGATCGGTCTGGCGCTGGGCCAGGCCATCCTGCTCCAGTGTGCGCAGTCCGCGGGAAATCGCCGGCAGCGGCTGCTTGAAAATCTCCGCCAGGTCCGAAACATACACGGCACCATCCTGGCCGCGCACCTCAATGGCGTGGTTCAGCCCTTCCAGAATGCCAAGATGCAGCTTGGGGGCGTTGGCAAGGCTTAAAGACGCCCCGCGGCGCACAGACTTTTTCAGCCGGTCAAGATAGCGCATCACGGCTTTGCTACGCTGGTCACCAATATGTCCCTCCATAAAGGTTCTCCTTTCTGTTACTATATGTAAATAGTTGTCATATGTTAAGCGTATGGAAACAGTATAGCCCCGCAGCCGAAAAAAAGCAACGGCTGCGGGGCTGTGTTTTAAATTTGTTTACAAACTACTTATAAATCAAAGTCACCGGTAAACAGCTGCACCCAATAGGGGTGGCCATCCACCATGGTGTAGCCAACGCCGATGCAGTCAAAGTTTTCGCTCAGAATGTTGGCGCGGTGGCCGGAGCTGTTCATCCAGTCGTTCATCACGATCTCCGGGGTTCTCTGGCCCATGGCAATGTTTTCGCCGGCATAGCCATAGTCAATGCCCAGGTGCCACAAAATGGTAAAGCATTCAGAACCGTTGGGGCGGGTGTGGCTGTATCGCTGGGAAAGCTCCCTGGCGCGGGCCGCTGCGGCAACCATCAGACGGTCGTCCTTGACCAGGGGCTGCAATCCGCGGGAGGTGCGCTCCTGGTTGACCAGTTCGATCACGCGGTCTGCCATGGCTTCCTCGCTGGTCGTAATGCTGGCCTGCATCACGCCGGTATCAACATCAAAAAGGTACAGATTGCCGTCGATCGTCACAATGCCTTTGGCCATGGTGCCGTACACCTGGTCAAAGTAATAGGTGCCGTCATTGTTGGTATCCCAGCCTTTTACCATGTGGCCGTTGGCGTCATACCGCACCCACTTGCCGGTGCCGTCTGCGTTTTCGGCCCAGTCGCCGGCTTCGGATTCCTGGTATACATCCTTGCTGACGGCTTTTGCACCCTGCTGCACGTTATCCAGCCAGTACCAGGCATCGGAGGCCGGATCATAGATTTCTTTGCCGCGGTAGGCTGCATTATTGGGATCATAACCCTGGCGCTTGCCAGCCTCGTACCAGTAATCTTTGCCGTCCATGCTGTGCCACATCAGGTTGCAGCCAATGCCGGTGGTGGTATCAAAGCTGCAGGGCAGGTTGTCCACCACAATATCGCCCTTGGCCATGGCGCCGGTGATCAGGTCAAAGTAATAGGTGCCGTCATCGTTGGTATCCCAACCTTTAATCATATGGCCGTTTGCATCGTAGCGCACCCATTTGCCGCCGTTGGATTCCTGGTAGACATCCTTATTGACGGCTTTTGCGCCGCCCTGCTTGGCGTCCAGCCAGTACCAGGCGTCGGAATCAGGGTCATAAATTTCCTTGCCGCGGCCGGTGGTACCCTGTTTCACGCCGTTCTCGTACCAGTAATCCTTGCCGTTCACGGTTTTCCAACCGGTGTAGGTGGAAGCGCTGTCGGCGGTTTCCGGCGTGGCGGTCTCTTCCGCCAAAGCGGGCAGTGCAGCAGCACTGCACAGCAATACGGCGGTCAGAACGGCCGCGCAGCGAAAACGAAATTGCATGGGATATTCCTCCTGCATGTACTTCTTTTATAAATGTGTTGATCGAAATGTGTTGATCGGAATATTTCAACTCTCTTTTGCGGGGTTCGGGGATGCCTTGATTACGCCAAGGCCCAAATCACTGGATAGCGGCGCGCAGTATTTCAAGCAGCGGGGTGATCATCCCGGCTGCAGCGGGACCGCCAAAGTTCACGATGCCGCGCAGCGGCATGGAATCCAGCATCTGAGCTACGGCTTCGCTGCTGGCAATCTCGCTGCCGCCTGCGTTGCCGCCAGTCAGGGCATTGCCCGCCTGTGCCAGCACCTGCTGGATGATGGCAGCTGTGCGGTCATCCTTGGAAAGCTCACCGATGGTGGTGTTTTCGTCAATCACGAACGGGCGGCGGCGCGGGGTGCTGAACCGCACGCTGAGCGTTGCGTGGATATCCCGGCTGGAATGGCCCAGCAAAATCTTGTACTCGCCTGGGGCGGCGTACCAGCTGCCCAGCGTTTCGTCATAGTAGCTCAAATCCTGCGCGGTCAGGGTGAACTCTACCTGCTTTTCCTCGCCAGGTTCCAGTTTGACCTTCACGAACTTGCGCAGCTCCTTGGGCGGGCGGCCGGTGGTGCCGGTGCAGTCTGCTACATACAGCTGCACAACTTCCTTGCCGGGCATCATGCCAACATTCTTCACGCTCACCCGTACCCGCACGCTGTCGCCCTCGGCAAACTCGTCCGCCGTCAGCTGGGCATTGCGGTACACAAACCCTGTGTAGGAAAGCCCGTGCCCAAACGGCCACAGCACCGGCATCTTGCGGGCATCGTACCAGCGGTAGCCGACATACACGCCCTCGCGGTATTCCACATGGCGGCCGTCACCGGGGAAGTCGAGATAACACGGGGTATCTTCCAGCCGCAGGGGCCAGGTTTCCGGCAGGCGGCCGCTGGGGTTGGCATCGCCCCACAGCAGGGCGTCCGCCGCAGCGCCAACACCTTCGCCGCCCAGATACATGCACAGCACGGCGTTCACATCGTTGGCCCAGGGGCATTCCACCGGGGAACCGGTGTGCAGCACCACAACAGTGTTTTTCTGCACGGCGGCCACGCGGGCAATCAGGTTGTTCTGGCTTTCCGGCAGGCGCATATGGCTGCGGTCAAAGCCTTCGCTTTCAAAAGATTCCGGCAGGCCCGCAAAGATCACCGCCGCGTCAGCTTCCGCTGCGGCGGAAACCGCGCGCAGGAACTCTTCCTCCTCCCGCTGGTCCAGATCAGCGGGGAAGCCCTCCACATAGCTCACCCGGCGGCCATGGCTTTCGGCCATTTCCAGCGCGCTGTCCACCCTGATGGTGTTGATGTGGCTGGAGCCGCCGCCCTGATAGCGCGGCGTTTTGGCAAAGCCGCCGATGTATACTACCTTGCTGCCCTTTTTCAGCGGCAGCACACCGCGGTTCTGCAAAAGCACGGCGCATTCCTTGGCCAGCTCTGCGGCGATGGTGTGGTCGCCTTTCAGGTCCAGCTCCGGGGCCGGGGCGGCAGCTTCGTCCGCCGCGCGGAACACAATGTTCAAAATGCGGATCACAGCCTTGTTCAGCGCGGCTTCGCTCAAGGTGCCGGCTTTAACGGCGGCCACGATCTTGGCGTCATTGACACCGCCGGAACCGGGCATTTCCAGGTCAAGCCCAGCCGCAACACCTTTTACACGGTCAGCTACAGCGCCCCAGTCGGACATCACAAAGCCCTTAAAGTTCCACTCGGTGCGCAGGATATCGGTCAGCAGCATGCGGCTTTCGCTGGCAAATACATCGTTCACGCGGTTGTAGCTGCACATCACCGTCCAGGGCTGGGATTTCTTGACGGCGGTTTCAAATGCAGGCAGGTAAATTTCGCGCAGCGTACGCTCCGTCATGTCGGACGATGCGCTCATGCGGCGGTACTCCTGGCTGTTGGCGGCAAAATGCTTGATGGAGGTACCAACCCCCTGGCTCTGTACGCCATTGATGTACCCGGCGGCCAGCTCCCCGGCCAGCACCGGGTCTTCGGAGTAATATTCAAAGTTGCGGCCGCACAGCGGGCTGCGCTTGATGTTTATGGCAGGCCCCAGCACAACGCCAACGCCGAACGCGCGGGCTTCCCGCCCGATGGCCGCACCCTCCCGGCGGGCCAGGTCGGGGTCAAAGCTGGCGGCAGCGGAGCACCCGGCGGGGAAGCAGACCGCCTTGCGGCTGTGGTTGGGGTCGTCCCGTTCCGGGTCCTGGGTGCGCAGGCCGTGCGGGCCGTCCGAGACCATCAGGGTGGGAATGCCCAGGCGTTCCACGGTTTTGGTGTGCCAGAAATCCGCGCCGGAGCAAAGCCCGGCCTTTTCTTCCAGCGTGAGCTGGGCAACCAGTTCGGGAATGTTGTGTTCCATCAAAAAGTCATCCTCCTTTTGTCCACCAGCTGCGGGTGGGGGGCAAGGGCAGGTGGCGGTTGTTCGGGCAGTGGAAACGTGCCGGATACACCGTTCCGCCCACGCTGCCTCCGGGGTGTGCCAAAATGGACACACACCCCCATATTTTGTATCATTATACACCACTTTGCACGCGAAAAGATAGCCTTTTTATTAAAAAATGTAAAGTCTGAAAACTTTTTCTGTGCAGGATGTTGGTGCGTCTGGCATTGTATTTCTCCTCTGTTTCGTGTAAAATTTAAAATTAGGATATACAGCGGCAAAAACGTTTTTTTGGCTGTATTCCAGGGAGGAAAAATGAAAAAAGATAAACGGATTTTGGCCCTTGTTTTGGCGGCGGCCATGATGGGTACCACTGCGCTTCCGGTTTGGGCCCAGACCCCGGAAACGACGGACAGCAGCGTGGTGGAAGTGGAAGGCACGCTGGAAAACATCATAGCTGCCCGTGAAGCACTGGCTGCGCAGCCGGCAACGCTGGCGGAGGATGACAACAACATTCAGGCGGCGCAGACCATGGTGGAGCGCGTGGCCAATGCCGTAAAGAACCATACGGAAACAGCAGAGAAAGTAAATATCAAAGACCTGAACTTGGATAAAAATCTGGTGCTTTCCACCCTGGCTGACCTGAATGTGCGTGTGGAAGGCGGCGAGGCCATCAGCAAATTGTCCTGCTATTATAGCAGGGATACCGGGCTGGCGGTGGCAATCGGCCTTGAATACTGCACGGCGCAGGATGTTGCCGCCATGCAGGTAAAGCTGGACCAGCTGGTGGACCAGGCCAACACCCTGTGCCAGACGGATCTGGAAAAGGTGTTCTATGTGCATGAATGGCTGGTGCAGAACATTGCCTATGACCGGGAACACCTTAGTGATGATGTGCAGGACGACCACAACCTGCGCGGCGCCCTGCTGGATGGGACTGCTGTTTGTGACGGCTATGCCAAAACGTATGCCCTTACCCTGCGCAAGCTGGGTATCACTGGTGTGCTGGTAACCAGTAAAGATATCGGCCATGCGTGGAACATGGTCGAGCTGGACGGGAACTGGTACCAGGTGGACTGCACCTGGGATGACCCGGTGGACGGTTCGGATCAGCTGGGATATTGCATGCATAAACACCTGCTGTGTACCACAGAGGAGATGAACACCAACCATAGCGATGACGGCGATGACAGCGTTGCCTTTGACCTTGAAAACCTTGGCACGCAGAACATCGTGAACCTGGCCACGGACGATACCTATGAAAACACCTGGTGGAAAGACAAAAAGAGTGCAATCTTCCCGTGCGGGGGCGACTGGTACTATGCGTCCGGCGAACGCCTTCTGGCGTGATGACCTGGGCGACTGTGATTCCAACCTGGCGCTTGAAGATGATTCGGGTGTGGTTGCCGGCAGTATTGCGCTGGATGGAACGCTGCTGGTTGCCACGGACAAACAAGCATGCGAGCAGAGCAGCTGGATCAAACAATATGAACTGGATCCGGCCAGCCATGAAGTGACCGAGAAAAAGAAGGAAAGTCTCCAAAGCATCGGCATTGCGGCCCAGTGGGATGGCATTTATTATGCCGTAAGCCAGCAGGAATACCACCAGGATGTGCGCCAGTATATCAAGACAAGGGATATCCCAGTCCCCACCGGCACCCCCTGCCAGCGGCTATACCGGTTGGAAAACCGTGAACGGCAAGGACTACTGGTACGAAAACGGCGTAAAGCAGGGCACCACTGGCCGCGGCAAGGAAATTTATGACCCCGATTCCGACGCCTGGTACTGGCTGGACGCCAACCGGGGCGGCGCAAAAGCCGTCAGCAAGGATGTTTACCAGGAATCCAACGGCGGCAAATGGGTGCGGTATGATGCCAACGGCCAGATGATCAAAGGGTGGGATACCAACGATGACGGTACCTATTACTTTGACCTTGTCACCGGTGCCATGACCAAGGGTGATGCAACGATCGACGGCCTGCCCTGCAGCTTTGATACGGTGACCGGTATTGGCCTGAACTGCGCATGGAAGCGCATAAACGGCAAAAATTACTGGTACGAGGGCGGCAAACGTCAGGGCTATGACCCCAACAACGCAGCCTACCGCGGCAAAGAGATTTATGACCCCGCCAGCAACGGCTGGTACTGGCTGGATAACGTGCAGCAGGGAGCAAAAGCCGTCAGCAAGGATGTCTATCAGGAATCCAGCGGCGGCAAATGGGTGCGGTATGATGCCAACGGCCAGATGATCAAAGGCTGGAACACCAATGCCGACGGTACTTATTACTTCGATTCCATCACCGGTGCCATGGCCAAAGGTACAACCACCATTGACGGTATGACCTATTATTTTGACCCCGCAACCGGCGTAAAACGGTAACAAAAAGCCATAAGGCAATACCGCATAATTCTAAGTGCCGATACGGCGAGCGAGGTGCGGCAGCTGCTAGGCCAAAAGCGCAGATAATACTGGATGCTGCAAAGGTGAGCGCCGCCAGTGGCGGAAACAGCGAACCGAAGCAGGGGCAGCGGTCGCAGAGTGCGAGGGGCTTTTGCCCCCGAAGCACGATGCGGGTACCGCAACCCGGCATTATCGAGCATTTTGGCAACGCAGATGCCGTGCCGCAGCCGCCGGAGCGGTGCTTAAGCCGCAAGGCGGGAATTGTGCGGTGTTGCCATAACAAAACCCGATAAAGCCAAACGAAAAATGCGCGGAACCTTTTTGCAGGTTTCGCGCATTTTTGCTGGCGGCGGCATCATACAATAGGGATGCAAATTCACCGCCTGCCGCGCCCGGCGGGCGGTATGGGAGGGTATTCCATTGTTATTGATGACCGAAACCAATCTTGATGTGTTTCACGCGCAGCTGCTTACCCCGCAGGATGCACCTGCAATGGATCAGCTGTGCGCCGCCTGCGGCACCCCCGGCGGCCCCGATACCGCCGCGCTGCTGCAGACCAATGCCGTTCTGGGGGACTATGCCGGAACCGACACGTTACAGGCCGCCATGGCCATGCTGCCCATGTTTGGCCAAAGCCGTCTGGCGCTCGCGCTGCGCGCAGCTGGCTTTGGGGCGGACGGCCAGGGCATTGTGCTGGCACCGCCCGCCTTTACCGCGCAGTACCTGCCGGTGCGGCGCTTTTTGGCCATGGCGCTGGGGCTGGCCAAAAAGCGCTGCGCCAGCTACCATATCTGGGCCACCCTGCCGCTGACCCCCACCCCGGACGGCGAGGAACTATGCGCCCAATATTTGGCATCTGGCCTTACCCTGCGCGCCGTGGTGCCGCTGGACAGCCAGCAGCTGCTGGTGTTTGCGGCCCACACCCCGGTGGGCCGCGGCAGCACGGTGCGCCGCGTACACTTGCAGGACCCTGCCCTGCCGCGCCTTTTGGAGCGCGGCGGCGCCGTGGCAGATTTTGGCTGGGATAAACAGGGCCTTGTCCTCAGCGTGCGGAGAATGGAATAAGGAAACAGATGCTTGCCGAAGATTTTTGTAAAGGCAATGCTCCGGAGCGGTCAAGACCGTTCCCCACAACACATGTTGAAGTTGCATACAAACATTGAAAATGCGGGTAGGACGCGATGCCCTCATCGCGCCGCAGAGGAACCTTGTTGACTGCCACAAACGCCGTAAACTATCTGTAGGGGGCGATGCCCGCTGTCCCACATGATGGGTCTTTCTTAATATTTCACCCCCGGGATCATGCAAAAGCCAAACCATAAAAAGGCAGTGTTGTCCTTTGCCTGGCAGCACTGCCTTATTTATTATCTCCCTGTAAGCTCCTTCACAACATCCGCAAGATCCGTTAAAATATCATGTGGCAGCATTGTCAGCTGGCTGGTGCGGGCGGCGCAGCGGTCCGCAGCGGCGCCATGCAGCCATACCGCGCAGGCTGCGGCGTCAAAGGGCGCTAACCCCTGGGCCAGCAGGGCAGCCAGCATCCCAGCCAGTACATCCCCGCTGCCGCCGCGGGCCAGGCCGGGATTTCCGGTGGGGTTGTGCAGCATCTCACGCCCCGGTGCGGCAATCAGCGTGCCGGAACCTTTCAGCACCGCAACGCAGCCATACCGCTCCGCCAGCTCCTGCGCGGCGGCGGGGCGGTCAGTCTGGATCTGCGCCACGCTGCACCCCAGCAGGCGGGCTGCCTCGCCGGGGTGCGGGGTCAGCACGGTATCGGTGGGCAAAAGCGGGAACTGCCCCAGCTCCCCGGCAGCCAGTGCATTCAGGGCGTCCGCATCCAGCACGGCGGCTTTCCACTTGGCATCCGCCGTCAGAAGGGCGTTCAAGGTACGTGCCGCACTGGGGCCAAGCCCCGGCCCAGCCAGCAGGACCGCAGGCTTTTCCGTAAAGCGCTGGCGCACGGCGGCGGCATCTGCGGCCAGAATCCCGCCGTCCGCGTCGGTGCGGCAGGGCAGGGCACAGCATTCCGGCGTGCGGGTCAGCACCAACTGGATCACCGGCTCCACGCTGGCAAGGTACACCAGCCCGGCCCCGGTGCGCAGCGCACCCTCCACGCAAAGGGCGGCAGCCCCCCGGTAAGCAAGGCTGCCCGCTGCGGCAGCCACACTGCCGTAACTGCCCTTGTTGCTCTGCGCCCTGCGCTGCGGCAGCAGGGCGGCGATCTTGTGTTGATTCAGCTCATGCATCAGCGGTTTCCCCCTTTACGTTTTGGCGTAAAAGATGTATAGTAAAAAGTATCTAAGGTACATCTGAAAACAAAGAAAATGACGGATATTTCGCAAACACAAGCAGGATGTAAGGCAAAGAGCTGCGGGAATCCTTTGCGGCTTCCAAGGCTTTTTAACGCATAAATCCGGCTGTGTTTGTAGTAATAGACTGAATTTTCGACTTTTCAGATGCACCCTAACAGGATGGTTCCATATCTTTTATTATAAAGCATTTCACGATAAAACGAAAGGGGCGGCACCATGGTACCGGAACTGGAACGGCTGATCCAAGCACATCAGAACATCGTGTTTTTTGGCGGCGCAGGGGTTTCGACGGAAAGCGGCATCCCAGATTTTCGCTCGGTGGACGGGCTCTACCACCAAAAATTCAAGTACCCGCCCGAAACCATGCTGTCCCACACATTTTATGAGCAGCACACCGCAGAATTTTTTGATTTCTACCGCCAAAAGCTCATTGTGCATGGGGCCAAGCCTAATGCTGCCCATCTGCGGCTGGCCAAACTGGAGCGGGAAGGTAAATTAAAAGCCGTTGTCACCCAGAATATTGACGGCCTGCACCAGGCAGCGGGCAGCAAAACCGTGTATGAGCTGCACGGTTCCACCTTGCGCAACTACTGCACCCGCTGCGGCAAGTTCTACCCCGTCAGCTTTATCGAGGAAGCCGGCGGCAAGGGGGACGGTGTGCCCCGCTGCACGGACTGCGGCGGCATTGTAAAACCGGATGTGGTCCTGTATGAGGAGGGCCTGGACGAAGCCACCATTGAGGGTGCGGTGAGCGCCATCCGCAGGGCGGATATGCTGATCGTGGGCGGCACCAGCCTGGCCGTTTACCCGGCGGCAGGGCTGATCCGCTATTTCCGCGGGGATGACCTGGTGGTCATCAACAAGCAGCCCACCCCGGCGGACGGTATGGCAACCCTGCTGGTAAACAAGCCCATCGGCCAGGCACTGAGTGAGACCGAGGGGGAAGGAGGGGCAATTTGTCGCTGAAAGAAAATTGTCATAAAAGTGTAAAACCTTACAAAAACGCTTGCAAAAATTTGCTGCTTTCTGGTATGATAAGAGTTGACGGCAGAGCGCGGGAAAGCGCCGCATGCCGCATGTGAGGTTTTGCGATTGATAACATAGAGGGGGTTCTTGTATGGCAAACGCATTGACTGATTTTATCCGCAAACGGGATTTTCTTGTCTGTATGGATTCTGACGGCTGCGTCATGGATACGGTGCGCATCAAGCATTGCTCGGTGTTCTGCCCAGAGCTGATCCGTGTGTTTGGCCTGGAAGCCCACACTGATTTTATTACCACCGCGTGGGAAGAGATCAACCTGAACAGCATCACCCGCGGGATTTCCCGCTTTGAAAGTGCGGTGCTGATTTTTGACCGCCTGAAAAACCGCGGCATCGATGTTCCCGGCAGTGAAGATATCGCCGCGTGGGTTTCCACCGCATCGGAATTTTCCACCGCAAGCCTGCAGCAGGAAGTTCTGCGCAGCGGCAGCCTGGCCCTGCGCAAGCTGCAGGAGTGGAATAACGCCTGCAACCGCCGCATTCAGGCCCTGGAACCTACCTTTAAGCCGTTCCCCGGCGTGGAATACAGCCTGCATCAGCTGCACACCGTGGCCGATGTGGCGGTGGTTTCCGCCGCCAATGAAAGCGCTATCGCCAGCGAGTGGGCGCGTTACGGCCTTGCCACCCATGCCGATGTGATCTTTGGCCAGGAGGTTGGCAGCAAGGCAAACTCCATTGCCTCCATGCTGGCCTGCGGGTATGAAAGCCGCAAGGTGGTCATGGTGGGCGATGCCATGGGCGATGCCCAGGCAGCCGCTGCAAACGGCGTTTCCTTTGTGCCCATTCTGCCCGGCCGCGAAGCCGAAAGCTGGCGCCGTTTGCAGGAAGAAGCCCTGCCCAAACTGCTGCACGGCACTTTCAGCCCCGAATACCAGGCAACCCTGCTGGCTCAGCTGCGCAGCGTTCTGCACGGGTAATTGACCGGAAAATCGTTGAACAAAAACCAAAGCAGAGTATGCAAAAAGCGCATACTCTGCTTTTTTCATGCAGTCAATCGGTTTTGGCAGCCGGCATACAGCAAAACCAGCCCGGCACTGAGCAGAATGCTTCCGATAATATCACTCAGCCAGTGCACGCCGGAAATCAGCCGCCCCACAACCATAAGGGCGGTGAATGCCGCCAGCGGGGGAAGAAGAATGTGCAGAACAGCCGGCCAGCGGATGCGGCGGTGAAGCTTTTCATTAAATTCCATAAAACACCTTTTCTCTTGCCGAGTATCCGCCTGCTTTACAGTTCCCCCTTGCGCTTGTCCCTTGCTTTGGCGGCACCAAGGGCTTTGGGGGCGGTGGTTTTCTCGTCAGGGTGCAGCAGCTTGGCGCGCAGGATGGCACCCTCGCCAAAGCGGGCGCGCAGGGCATCGGCGGCACGGTCCAGCTTTTCCTGTTTATCGGTTTTGGCTGGATCGGTGAAAAAATCCAGCTGCTCAAAATTGTCGGTGCCGGTCTTTTCGGCGCTCACCCCAACAAGGCGCACTGGGCGGTCGGGCCACATCTGGCGCATCAGCTCCCGCGCGGTGTGGTAAATCACATCGGTAGAGTTGGTGGGGCTGTTCAGCGTTACCTGGTGGCTGCTGCGGCGGAAGGCGTTATCCACCAGCTGCACCGTGATGACCCGTGCGGTCTTGCCGTCCATCCGCAGCCGCCCGGCAACGGATTCACACAGCGCCAGCATGGTGGCATCGGCCTCCACGGGGCGCTTCAGGTCCTGCGGAGTGGTTACGCTGTTGCCGTAACTGTTGTCCTTCACCTCGCTGCGGGTCATCGGCTCGCTTTCAATGCCGTTGGCGTAATCCCGGAACACCTGCCCCCGCACGCCGAACACCCCGCGCAGGATGTCCGCGTCCGCGTTGGCAAGATCCCCGATGGTATAAATGCCAATCTCGTGCATCCGCTTGACGGACTTTGGCCCCACGCCGAACAGATTGCCCACCGGCAGCGGCCACAATTTCTGTGGCACCATATCCTGCGTTAATACATGGATTTTATCCGGCTTTTCAAAGTCGGATGCCATTTTGGCCAGCAGGCGGTTGGGCGCAATGCCAATGTTTACGGTAAAGCCCAGCTCCCGGTGGATGCGGTCCTTGATGGTCTGCGCCGCCTGCAAAGGCGGGCCAAACAGTCCCTCGCTGCCGGTCATGTTCAAAAAGGCTTCGTCAATGCTGTACTGCTCAATATCTGGCGTGTAATCGCCAAAAATGCGGATCATAGCTTTGCTGCTTTTTACATACCAGTCAAAATCCGGCGCGGCAACGATCAAATTGGGGTATTTGCTGCGCGCCATAAACAGCGATTCCCCGGTTTGGATGCCGTACCGTTTAGCGGGAATGCTCTTGGCCAGCACCACGCCGTGGCGCTTTTCCTCATCTCCGCCCACCACGGCGGGCACGGTGCGCAGGTCCAACGTTTCGCCGTTGGCCAGGTGCTGGATGGCCGTCCAAGACAAAAAGGCGGAGTTGACATCTACATGGAAATAAACGGTTTTGGCTTTGGGCAGCATGGTGCGCACCTCCTTTGCGGGGCGAAATTTCTGCTACCATCATACCATAAAACCACGGTGCAGAAAAGCCGGTCAAGAATCTTCTTTCCTTTTTGTGGCGGGCGCTGTATAATACAGATAAGACCTTCCTGCGGTAAAAATTTACAAAGGGCAACACCGCACAATTCCCGCCTTGCGGCTTAAGCACCGCTCCGGCAGCTGCGGCACGGCATCTGCGTTGCCAAAGTGCTCGATAAGACATCCAGTATTATCTGCGCTTTTGGCTTGGCATCTGCCGCACCTCGCTCGCCGTATCGGCACTTAGAATTATGCGGTATTGCCAAAGAATAGGATGGAATATTATGCAGTATACCATTGAAAACGAATACCTGCGCCTGACGGTGGATACCCATGGTGCCGAGGCTGTGAGCGTTGTCAACAAGGCTACCGGGGCCGAAATGCTCTGGTGCGGGGACCCTGCCGTCTGGGGTCGCCATGCGCCGATCCTGTTCCCCTATACCGGCAAGCTGACCAGCGGCAAAATGATCGCCAAGGGCAAAGAGTATGCCGGCGGCCAGCACGGCTTTGCCCGCGATGTGGAGCACACCCTGGTGGGCAAGACCGAGACAAGCCTGACCCTGGTTTTGCAGGCAAACGAGGAGACCCGCACCAAGTGGCCCTATGAGTTTGAGCTGCGCTCCACCTTTGAGCTGGTGGAAAACGGTGCGCCACACCCTGGCGGTGTATAATCCCAGCGAACCGGAGCTCAGGTTCGGCATTGGTTACCACCCGGCATTTGCCATCCCGTTTGATGATGCCCACACCCCTGCGGATTATGAGTTCCGTTTTGACGAGCTGGAAAGCCCCCTGTGCGTGAGCTGTCTGCCCAACGGCCTGCTGAACGGTACCGATTATCACTATCTGGCCCGCAATACCCGCACCGTGCCCTTGACGGATGACCTGTTTGATTACGACAGCCACTGCATGCTGAACCTGCGCAGCAAGACCCTTGCCATTGTGGAAAAGGATACCGGCCGCGCCGTGCGCTGCAACATTGAGGGCTATCCCTATGTGCTGATCTGGTCCAAGCCGGAAAAGCCCTACCGCTTTGTCTGCATTGAGCCGTGGCACAGCCTGCCCGGCGAGGAAAACGGCCCCCTAACCTGGGAGGACCGCCCCTGCGCCGCCGCCCTGCACCCCGGCGAAACCTGGTCCACCACGTTGTGCACCACCTTTGAACGGTAAGCAGGGTGGCGCCACCAACGCCCCGGAACGGTCAAGACCGTTCCCTACAGAGTATTTTATAATGCGTGGCAAGCGTTAAAATGCGCTGTAGGGTGGGGTGCCCTCACCACGCCGCAACCTTGCCCTGCTGCGCATTACAAAATTTGTGACAATCCGCACACCGGGCCTTGCCGTATATTTTGCATCATTATCCACCACAAGCTTCCACATGGGCACCCCCTACAAAATACAAAAAATCCCCCGCACGCCAGGCTGTAACAATGGCCCGCCCGTGCAGGGGATTTCTCGATTTTATCTTAGGCAATACCGCATAATTCTAAGTGCCGATACGGCGAGCGAGGTGCGGCAGATGCCAAGCCAAAAGCGCAGATAATACTGGATGTCTTATCGAGCATTTTGGCAACGCAGATGCCGTGCCGCAGCCGCCGGAGCGGTGCTTAAGCCGTCAGGCGGGAATTGTGCGGTGTTGCCCTTATGCTTGTGCTTGGTTTAACCCGCTCAAAACTCCGCGCCCAACGTTGCCGCCATAACGGCCTTGATGGTGTGCATCCGGTTTTCGGCTTCCTGGAACACGATGGACTGCGGGCCGGTGAACACTTCATCGGTCACTTCCATGGCGTCGCGGCCAAACTTTTCGCCCATCTCCTTGCCAACGGCGGTCTTGTGGTCGTGATAGGCGGGCAGGCAGTGCATGAATACGGCGGTCGGCTTTGCCTTTGCCATCAGTTCAGTGTTTACCTGATAGGGGGCAAGCGCTTCAATGCGCTCGGCCCACACTTCAACCGGCTCGCCCATGCTTACCCACACATCGGTGTATACCACATTGGCGTCCTTTACGGCATCGGTGTCATCGCTCAGGGTAATGGTAGCGCCGGTTTCGGCGGCAATGGCCTTGCACTTTTCCACCAGCTCCGGGGCGGGCCAGTATGCCTTGGGGGCGCAGGCGACAAAGTGCAGGCCCATCTTGGCGCAGCCAATCATCAGGGAGTTGCCCATGTTGTAGCGGGCATCGCCCATGTAAGCGAATTTCAGCCCGGCCAGCTTGCCAAAGTGCTCTTTGATCGTCAAAAAGTCAGCCAGAATCTGGGTGGGGTGGAACTCATTGGTCAGGCCATTCCATACCGGTACGGTGGAATACTTGGCCAGCTCGTTCACGATCTCCTGGCCATAGCCGCGGTACTCAATGCCGTCAAACATGCCGCACAGCACCTGGGCGGTGTCGGCAATGGATTCCTTTTTGCCGATCTGGCTGCCCGTTGGATCCAGATAGGTGGAGCCCATGCCCAGGTCGTGGGCGGCAACCTCAAAGGAGCAGCGGGTGCGGGTGGAAGTTTTTTCAAAGATCAGCGCAACGTTTTTGCCGCGCAGTACATCGTGCAGAACGCCCGCCTTCTTTTTGGCTTTCAGCTCGGCGGCAAGGTCCACCAGATATGCAATTTCTTCCGGGGTGTAATCCAGAAGGGTCAAAAAATCTCTGCCTTTCAGGTTCATGGGGTCTTCCTCCTGTCAATCGGTATCCTCAGCCGGGTAAAGCCCGGCAGCATAGTAATGGAATACAGTCTATTATGGCACAGTGTGCCGCAAAATGCAAGAAAATTTTTGCATAAATATTCTTTTACTTGAGCATATTTATGCAACGTGCCGCAGGCAGTCACCCGCAATTTGATTTCCATTTTGCCCAAAATGCTTGCATTTGCCGCCCAAACAGCGTATACTTGCACAGGCGGGCAGGAAAGCCCTGCCCCCGAGTATGCGCTGTACTTTGAAGAAAAGACGGCAGCAGGAGGAAATTGAATATGAAAAAACGTACCAACACCCGTTGGCTGACCCAGCTTGCCTTGCTGGTCGCCGTTCTGCTTGTCATGAACTATACGCCGCTGGGCTATCTGCAGGTCGGGCCGCTGTCCATGTCGCTGCTTACCATCCCGGTTGCCATCGGCGCCATGACGCTTGGCCCTGTTGCGGGTGCCATCCTTGGCGGTGTTTTTGGCACAACCAGCTTTGTTTCGGCCCTGCGCACCCCCAGTGTGATGAGCGCCGCCATGCTGCAGGCTAGCCCGGTGGGCACCTTTATTACCTGCTTTGTGGCCCGCGTTCTGGTGGGGCTTTGCGCCGGTTGGGTGTACATTGGCATCAAAAAGCTGCTGCCCAAAAACACCAAGCTGTGCTGCGCCGTGGGCGCTGTGGCAACGCCGCTGCTGAACACCTTCTGGTTCATGCTTTCGCTGTGCGTGTTCTTTTTTAATACCGAGTATGTGCAGTCTCTCTGCGCAACCTTCGGCACCACCAACCCGTTCCTGTTCGTCTGCGCCTTTGTCGGCGTGCAGGCGTTGATCGAAGCCGTTGGCTGCGGCATTGTGGCAACCCTTGTCACCGTTCCGCTGCTGAAATTCCTGAAAAAGTAAAATAACAAAATAAACTGCCGCGGGCGCCCTGCCAAAAACAGAGCACCCGCGGTTTTTTGTATGATAAGAGTTTTTGAAATTAAGGTGTGTCCGTCGGCAAAGGGCCGGTAATCACGGTGGCGGGGCTTTCAATAATATACGGCTGGCTGACATAGCGGTTGATGGCGAGTGCGCCCAACCGGTAAACCACGACCATGACAAGGATGGCGATAACGACCGCAAACAGAAAATGGAACAGCTGGCTTGTTTTCAGCTGCTTTTTGATCTGGGCAGAATCCGTGTTGAGCAGGGCAGAGTCTGCGGCTTCCTGCGGGGTGCCAAAAGCGGCGTACAGATCTTCCAGGCGGGCATCCGGATGGGCTTCCAGATAGTTGCACAGCGAATCCTGCATCTGGCTTAAAAACTGGCGCTTTAACGGTTTGGCATAGTTGACCTCAGATAACGCTTTATCCAGCTGACTGCAATAACAGGCTGCCAGCGGATTTCCGTTTTGTTGTGCAGGAATCTTCATTCGGGGCTTCCTTTCTCCGTGCAGCTTTTTAAGATGGCCTGGATACCCTCCTGTGCGGTCAGGTATTCTGCCAGAATTTTTTGATAGTAGGCCGTTCCGGCGGGCTCAATATGGTAATAGGTGCGTTTCCGCCGCCTGCCGACCAGCTCTTCATACGAGGAGATATAGTGGTGGTCCTGCAGGCGGTAAAGAGTGGGATACATAGAAGTTTCCAGCAGAACAAACTTCCCGCTGCTCCGATCGCGCAGGGCCTGCGCCATTTCGTATCCATACATATCCTGCTGGGTCAATAACCCCAGCAGCACAAGCTCGGTTACACCGCGCTTCAAATTCTCTGTAACACCCACAAGCAAACCCTTTCTGACAGTTCAGGATACTTCCAGTATACCCCAGATATTATATGACGTAAATACTATTTATAGAATAATATTGTTGACAAAGTACATGCGGCCTGCTATGATGACAGAAAAGAAAGGAGGAAAGAGCCAAAATAAAAATCTGGCGAAAATCCGGCAATTTTACAGTAAAACAGGAAGGGGACAGTATGAAAGAACTTTTGGATAACATCAAGAAAATTTTTTCAAAGAAACTTACATTGGCAGTGGTACTGGTGATCGTGGCAGCTCTGGCCATTGGGCTGTGTACCTGGTATCACTTCAGCATCGAGCCGCTTGGCAACGGATATGCGGCCTATGCGTTCTGGCGTTGAAAAAATCGTAAAGATACAAAATAAGTAGAAAATCCAAGAACCGGTATTCCTACTTGAAGATAAAATAAAAATACACCCCTGGGAATCATGACAGATTCCCAGGGGTGTGCCTATCAGAGATTATTCCACATTCAAAATCGTTCCGCCGCCGATTACGCTTTCGCCGTTGTACAGCACAACGGCCTGGCCGGGGGCAATGGCGCGCTGGGGGGCGGCAAAATCCACCCGCACGCGGCCATCCGGCAGTAGGGTAGCGGTGGCCGGGCGTTCCGGCTGGTGGTAGCGGGTGCGGGCCGTGCAGGGCAGCGGCTGGCCCACGGCGGGCGGTGCGGCGATCCAGTTCCACTCGTCCGCCAGTAAGGATGAGCGGAACAGCGCACTTTCCAGCCCCACCGTCACGGTGTTTTCCGCCATGTTCTTGCCGGAAACAAACAGCCGCGTTTCGGCGCTGATGCCCAGCCCCTTGCGCTGGCCGATGGTGTACCGCGCGGCCCCCTTGTGCCGGCCAATCACATGGCCCTGCTCGTCTACAAAATTGCCGGGCTGCATGGGCTGGCCGGTATAGCGCTCCAAAAAGGCGGCGTAATCGCCGTCCGGCACAAAGCAGATGTCCTGGCTGTCATGCTTGCGGGCATTGCAAAGCCCCTGTTCCTCGGCAATGGCGCGCACGGCGTCCTTGTGCATGCCGCCCAGGGGGAACAGCGTGTGGGCCAGCTGGTCCTGCGTTAAAGAGTAAAGTACATAGCTCTGGTCCTTGCCGGGGTCATCGTTCTTGCGCAGCCCCCAGCGGCCGTTTTCATCCTGCCAGCGCTGCACATAGTGGCCGGTGGCGATATAATCGCACCCCAGCTCCCGCGCACGGTTCAGCAGGTGGTCAAATTTCAGGTAGCGGTTGCAATCAATGCAGGGGTTGGGGGTGCCGCCGTTCTGGTAGACCTGCACAAATTTGCGGATGACTTTTTCGTCAAACTCTTCCGTAAAATTCAGCACATAGTAGGGCATGCCCAGGTCATAGGCAACGGCACGGGCATCCTCCACATCGTCCAGTGAGCAGCAGGTGTGCCCGCGGGGGATGCCTGCTGTTTCGTTTTCATACAGGCGCATGGTAACGCCGATGCACTCATAGCCCTGCTGCTGCAATAAATACGCCGCAACACTGGAATCAACGCCGCCGCTCATGGCGACAAGAACTTTTTCTGCCATTCAGTCCACATTTCCGCTGGCCTTCATGGCAGCCAGCGTCCTTTCAAACAGGGTGTCGAGGTCCCAGTCCAACAGTTCTGCACCGGAGGTGATCACATCACGGGAGCACCCGGCGGCAAACTTTTTGTTCTTGAACTTCTTTTTCAAGCTTTTTACTTCCAGATCCTGCACGCTCTTGCTGGGCAGCATGATGGCGCAGGCACCGATCAGACCAGTCAGCTCATCGGCGGCATACAGCACCTTTTCCATTTCGTGCTCCGGCTTAATATCCACCGTCAGGTTCCAGCCGTGGCTGGCCGTTGCGTGGATGATGCGCTCATCAATGCCTTTTTCCCGCATCAGCTCCTGCTCTTTGGTGCAGTGCTGTTCCGGCCACTGCTCAAAGTCCAGATCATGCAGGATGCCCACGGTCTGCCAGAAATCCGCTTCGGCACCATAGCCCAGCTCGTTGGCATACCAGCGCATCACATCGCCCACAATGCGGGCGTGCTTGCGGTGAAACTCACCTTCGTTATAATCGCACACCAGTGCATAAGCCTGTTCAGGGGTCGGGATCATAGAAATACACTCCAATCTAGGGCAACACCGCACAATTCCCGCCTGACGGCTTAAGCACCGCTTCGGCGGCTGCGGCACGGCATCTGCGTTGCCAAAATGCTCGATAAGACATCCAGTATTATCTGCGCTTTTGGCTTAGCATCTGCCGCACCTCGCTCGCCGTATCGGCACTTAGAATTATGCGGTATTGCCTTAGATGTTATTATACCACAAACTGCTCCCCACGCAAGGCGGGGAGCAGCTGTTTTGGTAAGGAGATATGAGAATCGTGTAATGGCTAATTAGTCGGCGAACAGCGGGGTGCTCAGGTAACGGTCGCCGGTATCGGGCAGCAGAACAACAATGGTCTTGCCCTTGTTTTCGGGACGCTTTGCCAACTGGATGCCAGCCCACACAGCAGCGCCGGAAGAAATGCCAACCAGTACGCCCTCAGAATGACCAACCTTTTTGCCGGTGGCAAAAGCATCGTCGTTCTCAACGGGGATGACTTCGTCATAGATCTTGGTGTTCAGAACATCGGGCACAAAGCCAGCGCCAATGCCCTGGATCTTGTGGGCACCAGACTTGCCCTGGCTCAGAACCGGGCTGGAAGCAGGCTCAACAGCAACAACCTTTACGTTGGGGTTCTGCTCTTTCAGGTAGGTGCCAACGCCGGTCACGGTGCCGCCGGTGCCAACACCGGCAACAAAAACGTCAACCTGGCCGTCGGTGTCTTCCCAGATTTCGGGACCAGTGGTCTGGTAATGGGCCTTCGGGTTGGCGGGGTTCACAAACTGGCCGGCAACAAAGCTGTTGGGATCTCCTTGGCCAGCTCGTCAGCCTTGGCGATAGCGCCCTTCATGCCCTTGGCGCCTTCAGTCAGAACCAGCTCGGCACCGTAAGCCTTCATCAGCTGGCGGCGCTCCACGCTCATGGTTTCGGGCATGACAATGATGATCTTATAGCCGCGGGCAGCTGCCACGCTGGCCAGGCCGATGCCGGTGTTGCCGGAGGTCGGCTCAATGATGGTGGTATCCTTGTTCAGCTTGCCGGCAGCTTCGGCATCGTCCAGCATTGCCTTTGCAATGCGGTCCTTGACGGAACCGGCGGGATTGAAGTATTCCAGCTTAGCCAGCAGCTTGGCTTCCAGGCCTTCGGCGGCTTCAATGTGGGTGAGCTCCAGCAGCGGGGTATGGCCGATCAGCTGGTCTGCGGAGGTATAAATCTTACTCATAATAGTGAACCCTCTCTCTATGTAAATCAAAAAATGTTTTAGGCAATACCGCATAATTCTAAGTGCCGATACGGCGAGCGAGGTGCGGCAGCTGCTAAGCCAAAAGCGCAGATAATACTGGATGCTGCAAAGGTGAGCGCCACCAGTGGCGGAAACAGCGAACCGAAGCAGGAGCAGCGGTCGCAGAGTGCGAGGGGCTTTTGCCCCCGAAGCACGATGCGGGTACCGCAACCCGACATTATCGAGCATTTTGGCAACGCAGATGCCGTGCCGCAGCCGTCGGAGCGGTGCTTAAGCCGTAAGGCGGGAATTGTGCGGTGTTGCCTTTATTTATAAAATGTTGGAATTGAATGGATGATTTCGTGTTACAGCTCCAAGACTCGACATCGCTTCATGTTTAATTACCAACCTTTCGTCTGGGTTTATAGGGATTATAAACCCCATTAACCCGTTTGTCAATAGGGTATTTTGATTTTTTATTTTTTCAAAGGCTTGTTTTCCCATTAACCTTGTTATATACTAGGTATTAGAAAATACGGAGGATTATCCACTTATGATGGTATCAACAAAAGGGCGCTATGCCCTGCGCGTTATGATTGACCTGGCCGAGCACCAGAGCGAAGGCTATGTGCCGCTGAAAGAAATTGCAGCGCGCCAGGAGATCAGCGAAAAATATCTGGAAAGCATTTTAAAGGTGCTGGTCCAGCAGCGCTTTCTGGAAGGTCTGCGCGGCAAGGGCGGTGGCTACAAGCTGACCCGCGCGCCGGAAACGTACACCGTGGGCAGCATTCTGCGCCTGACGGAGGGCAGTCTGGCAACTGTTGCCTGCCTGGAAGAAGGTGCCCCTGCCTGCCCGCGCATGGCGGAATGCCGCACCTATCCGCTGTGGTACAAGCTGGACGGTATGATCAGCGAATACCTGGACAGCGTGACACTGGCCGACCTGATGCAGTACCCCGATGCGGGCAACGAATATGTGATCTGAGCAGATGCTCCGCCGTTTGGCAGGCGGGGCATCTGTTATTTTATGCCGCCAAACGATAGGGCCGGGGCGCAGCGGCAGCGCTCCGCTGCGCCGGACTCCTATATGGCCCTTATATATAAGGCAACACCGCACAATTCCCGCCTAACGGCTTAAGCACCGCTCCGGCAGCTGCGGCACGGCATCTGCGTTGCCAAAATGCTCGATAATGTCGGGTTGCGGTACCCGCATCGTGCTTCGGGGGCAAAAGCCCCTCGCACTCTGCGACCGCTGCCCCTGCTTCGGTTCGCTGTTTCCGCCACTGGCGGCGCTCACCTTTGCAGCATCCAGTATTATCTGCGCTTTTGGCTTAGCATCTGCCACACCTCGCTCACCGTATCGGCACTTAGAATTATGCGGTATTGCCATAAAGAAAAAGATAAAGCAAAAAAACAAACCAAAAGCGTTCCCGCTGTGCAGCCGGGAACGCTTTTTTGTGCTCGGAAAGTACAGTCGGATAAAGATAGAGTAAAGAAAAGCAAAAATCGCTTGATAATAAAATTACAAGCGCAAAATACGTGCGAAAAAACTTTCAAAATCAGAATACACAAAAATAAACATATGTTTACGTTACATTTTACAATAATGTGATATTTACAAAGCTAAAAATAAAACATATAATGCTAATTGAAAGCAATGGGTTATGAGCAAACACTGCGGCGTGCTGTGCGCTGCAGGCCGGCCCAGCGGAATATAAAGAAGGAGGAACCCCCATGAAATACCTCAAGCAAATGCTGTGCGTGGGCATCTGCGGCGTTATGCTGGCAGCGGCAACCGGCTGTTCCGGCTCACTGACGGGCGGCAAGCGCATCATTCGCATTTCTCATGCACAGTCCGAAACCCACCCTGAACACCTTGGCCTGCTCAAGTTCAAAGAATATGTGGAAGCCAACCTGGGCAATAAATACGAGGTTCAGATCTTCCCCAATGAGCTGCTTGGCTCTGCCCAGAAAGCCATCGAGCTGACCCAGACCGGCGCGATTGACTTTGTCGTGGCCGGTACCGCCAACCTGGAAACCTTTGCCGATGTGTACGAGATTTTCAGCATGCCCTACCTGTTCACCTCAGAAGAAGCTTACCATGCCGTCATGAATGATACCGATTACATGGAAAACGTGTATGATTCCACCGATGAAGCTGGTTTCCGCGTGATGACCTGGTATAATGCCGGTACCCGCAATTTCTATGCAACTACCCCCATTTATACCCCCGATGACCTGAAAGGTCTGAAGATCCGCGTGCAGCAGAGCCCCGCCAGCGTTAAGATGGTGCAGGCCTTTGGCGCTGCCGCCACTCCGCTGAGCTTCGGCGATGTGTACACAGCCATCCAGCAGCATGTTATTGACGGTGCGGAGAACAACGAGCTGGCCCTGACCAACAACAAGCACGGCGAAGTTGCCAAGTATTTCTCCTACACCAAGCACCAGATGGTGCCGGATATGCTGGTTGGCAACCTGAAATTCCTGAACAGCCTGTCCGATGAAGAGCTGGCTGTCTTCAAGGAGGCCGCCCGCCTTTCCACCGAGGAAGAGCTTTCCTGCTGGGATGACCAGGTGGAGGAAGCCAAGCAGATCGCCGAGAATGATATGGGCGTGACCTTTATTGATGTGGATATCAGCGAGTTCAGCAATAAGGTCAGCAATGTGCAGCAGGAAATGCTGGATGCCAACCCGGATATCCAGGACCTGTATGACCATATCCAGGCCATCAATGCAGAATATGAGGAGGGCAGCGCACAATGAAATCTTTACATAAGTTCCGCCATGGGCTGGATACCGTCCTGAGCTGGGTCTGCGCCCTGCTGTTTGCCGCCATGGTCGTGGTTGGCACCTACCAGATCGTGACACGCTATTTCTTTGGCCGTCCCTCCACCGTTTCGGAAGAACTGCTGACCTACAGCTTTACCTGGATGGCCCTGCTTTCCAGCGCGCTGGTGTTTGGCAAGCGCGACCATATGCGGATGGGCTTTTTGGCCGATAAGATCACCGGCACCCCGCGCAAGGTGCTGGAGATCATCAGCGAATGCCTGGTCTTGCTGCTGGCTGCCGTTGTTATGCTGTACGGTGGTGTCAGCATCATGAAGCTGACCATGACCCAGGTCACAGCCTCTCTGGGCATCCCCATGGGCACGGTGTACACCGTTCTGCCGCTGTCCGGTGCTTTGATCGTGGTGTATTCGGTACTGAACATCATTGACCTTGCCACCGACAGCGTGGAAGAACACAGCTCCACCAGCGCAGAATGAGGAGGAAAACACAATGAACATTGCTCTTGTTTCCGGGCTGATCATCCTGATCCTGCTGGTCATTATGCTGATCGCAGGCGTGCCCATCGCGGTGGCGCTCGGCATTTCGTCCGTGGTTGCCATCCTGCCCATTATGGACCTTGAAGTCGCCGTTGTTACCGGCGCGCAGCGCATTTTCTCCGGTATTTCCATGTTCAGCCTGCTGGCAATCCCGTTCTTTATCCTGGCCGGCAATATTATGAATAAAGGCGGCATTGCGGTCCGCCTGATCAACCTGGCCAAGCTCATCACCGGCCGCGCCCCTGGCGCCCTGGCACAGACCAACGTGATTGCCAACATGCTGTTTGGCGCAATCTCCGGCTCTGGCACGGCTGCTGCTTCCGCCATGGGTTCCATCATCGGCCCCATCGAAAAAGAAGAAGGCTATGACCCCAACTTCTCCGCTGCCGCCAACATTGCCACCGCCCCCACCGGTCTGCTGATCCCTCCCAGCAACGTTATGATCACCTTCTCGCTGGTGTCCGGCGGCACTTCAGTTGCCGCATTGTTCATGGCCGGCTACCTGCCCGGTATCCTGTGGGGTCTGGCCTGCATGATCGTAATCTACTTCTTTGCCAAAAAGCACGGCTACCGCAGCAAGACTTCCTTTACCTTTAAGGAGGCCATTCACACCATCTTGCAGGCTATCCCGGCGCTGCTGCTCATTATCATTGTCATCGGCGGCATCATCGGCGGTGTGTTCACTGCAACCGAAGGTTCCGTTGTGGCCGTTGTATACAGCCTGCTGCTCTCCCTGTTTGGCTATAAATCCATCAAACTGAAAGAAATCCCCAAGATCCTGCGCGAAAGTGCCGAGATGACCGGCATCATCATCTTCCTGATCGGCGTGTCCAGCATCATGTCCTGGGTCATGGCGTTCACCAACATTCCGTCCCTGGTGTCCAGCGCCCTGCTTTCCATCAGCAGCAACAGGTATGTGATCCTGTTCCTCATTAACATCATCCTGCTGGTGGTTGGCACCTTTATGGATATGACCCCTGCCTGCCTGATCTTTACCCCCATCTTTTTGCCGGTCTGCCAGGCTTTGGGCATGAACACCATCCATTTTGGCATCATGCTGATTTTCAACCTGTGCATCGGCACCATCACCCCGCCGGTCGGCACCACGCTGTTTGTCGGCGTTAAGGTCGGCGGCGTCAAGATCGAAACGGTGTTCAAACAGCTGATCACCTATTTTGCCGCGATTTTTGCTGTGCTGATGCTGGTCACCTATGTGCCGCAGATCAGCCTGGCTCTGCCCAGTCTGATGGGTTATGTGAAATAAAATGCGGTAACACGCCAATATGCTCTGCCCCGCCTGCCGGAACTCCGGCGGCGGGATTTTTTTGCACTTTTTTGTTGGAAAGGGTTGACAGTAGGGGGCAGGACTGCTATAATACACACATACCAACCAGCCTAGTATGTTAAAGGAAATGTGCTGGTTGAGATTTTGAACGGAAGGGAGCACACAACAATGAACGCTATTTTTAACACTTTGCTGCGCGCAAACTTCCGCTGTGGCCGAATGTCACACTTCCGGGCTGTACAACAGGCTGGGGGCGTATCGGCACCGCTTTGGGGCCGAATGTGACCGCCCAGGCTTATAAAACAGGTAAGTACGCCCGGTAACCAGACGCATGCAGAAAATGCGGGGATACCGGGCGTTTTTTCTATCGAATCATTCCGAACAATTTGAGATATGAGAATTTGACCGCAAAATTTTGGAGGTAATTACAATGTCTGAGAACAAACTGCATTTTGAAACGCTTCAGCTCCATGTTGGCCAGGAAGAGGCCGATCCGGCTACCGGCGCCCGCGCCGTTCCCATCTATCAGACCACTTCTTACGTATTTAACAACTCTGCCCACGCAGCTGCCCGCTTTGGCCTGACCGATGCCGGCAACATTTACGGCCGTCTGACCAACCCCACCGAGGATGTGCTGGAAAAGCGCATCGCTGCCCTGGAAGGCGGCGTGGCTGGCCTGGCTGTTGCTTCCGGTGCTGCCGCTATCAGCTACACCATCCAGGCCCTGGCCCAGAACGGCGGCCATGTGGTTGCCCAGAAGACCATTTACGGCGGCAGCTACAACCTGCTGGAGCATACCCTGCCCAACTTTGGCATCACCGCTACCTTTGTGGATGCCCACAACCTGAAAGAGATCGAGGATGCCATCCAGGAGAACACCCGCCTGGTCTACCTGGAAACCCTGGGCAACCCCAACTCTGATATCCCCGATCTGGACGCTATCGCAGAGATCGCTCACAAGCACGGCCTGCCGGTTGTTGTGGATAACACCTTCGGCACCCCGTACCTGATCCGCCCGCTGGAGCACGGCGCAGACATCGTTGTTCACTCCGCCACCAAGTTCATCGGCGGCCATGGTACCTCCCTGGGCGGCATCATCGTGGACGGCGGTAAGTTCGACTGGGCTGCTTCCGGCAACTATCCCGCCATTGCAGCACCCAATCCCAGCTACCACGGCATCAGCTTTGTGGACGCTGCCGGCCCGGCTGCTTTCGTAACCTATGTGCGTGCCATCCTGCTGCGTGATACCGGCGCTACCATCAGCCCGTTCAACGCATTCCTGTTGCTGCAGGGTGTTGAGACTCTGAGCCTGCGCGTGGAGCGCCATGCCGAGAACACCAAAAAGATCGTGGAATACCTTGCCAACCACCCGCAGGTGGAAAAGGTCAACCATCCCAGCCTGCCGGATCACCCGGATCATGCGCTGTACCAGAAGTACTTCCCCAACGGCGGTGCTTCCATCTTCACTTTCCAGATCAAGGGCGGTGTGAAGGAAGCTCATGCGTTCATCGACCACCTGAAGATCTTCAGCCTGCTGGCTAACGTTGCTGACGTTAAGAGCCTGGTCATCCACCCGGCCACCACCACCCACAGCCAGCTCAGCGAGCAGGAACTGCTGGACCAGGGCATCTACCAGAACACCATCCGCCTGTCCATCGGTACCGAGAATGCCGACGACCTGATCGCCGATCTGGAGCAGGCATTCCAGGCAGTCAAGGAGTAATCCTTCAATTTTCCCCAAAGCCTTTTCATCAAGCTTGTTTCCTCCAAGCTGAGTTAGGGCAATACTGCATAATTCTAAGTGCCGATACGGCGAGCGAGGTGCGGCAGATGCCAAGCCGCAGCTGCCGGAGCGGTGCTTAAGCCGCAAGGCGGGAATTGTGCGGTATTGCCTTAGATCAAACAGAAAAAAGTCTTGCTTCAATGATACAGCCCGTATTCCGCCCCAAGCAGCCGGAATACGGGCTGTATTTATACCTTGAATTATACCGTTTGTTATACAATGCAAACGCAAAACAAATCGTATAACTCAAGGAGCAACATTTTTTGCGTGCAGCCCCCGTAAACCGGGCGGCAAAAACTGGACAGGGAACAGCTTTTTCGGTATAATGTAAAGATTACGAGATTTGTAAGGGAAAGTAAGGGTACAACATATGCTGCAAACGATCGCGGCTGTCAACCAGGCAGTCAACAACTTTATCTGGGGCGTTCCCGCCATGGTGTGCATCATCGGCGTGGGGCTGCTGCTCAGTGTGCGCACCGGCTTTATCCAGATCCGCAAATTCCCCTATGCCATCAAAACCACGATTGGCCGCATGTTCCGCAAGCGGGATGCTTCCGATGGTGCAATGACCCCCTTCCAGGCGGTGTGTACCGCGCTGGCGGCCACCGTGGGTACCGGCAACATTGCCGGTGTGGCGGGGGCTATTGCCATCGGCGGGCCGGGCGCGGTGTTCTGGATGTGGTGTTCTGCCCTGCTGGGCATGTGCACCAAATTTTCGGAGGTCACGCTGGCGGTACACTTCCGGGAGCGCAATGCCAATGGCGAGCTGGTGGGCGGCCCGATGTATTACATCAAAAATGGCCTTGCCAAACACTGGCGCTGGCTGGCTGCCATTTATGCTCTGTTCGGCGTGCTGACGGTGTTCGGCACCGGCAACGCCACGCAGGTCAACACCATTATCACCGCCATTGATGCCGCCCTGAACCAGTATGCCGTTGTGAGCGATAAAGCTATGGCAACCGTCAACCTGGTCATCGGCATTGTAGTAGCCATGCTGGTGGCGCTGGTGCTGCTGGGCGGCGTGAAGCGCATTGGCGGTGTCAGCGAAAAGCTGGTGCCCTTTATGGCGCTGACCTATGTGGTGCTGGCTCTGGGTGTGGTGCTGCTCAACCTGCCGCGTCTTCCGGAGGTGTTCACCTCCATTGTGGCGGGGGCGTTCAACCCGGCGGCCTTTACCGGCGGCGCAGTGGGCAGCTTGTTCCTGAGCATGCAGAAAGGTGTTTCCCGCGGAATATTTTCCAACGAAGCGGGCCTTGGCACCGGCTCCATTGCCCATGCCTGCGCTGACACCAAAAAGCCGGTCAAGCAGGGCGTGTTCGGCATCTTTGAAGTATTTGCCGATACCATTGTGATCTGTACCCTGACGGCGCTGGTCATCCTGTGCAGCGGCACGTCGGTCAATTACGGCCAGGCCGCCGGTGCGGAGCTGACCATCTCCGGCTTTACCCTCACCTATGGCGGCTGGGCATCGCTGTTCACGGCGGTGGCGCTGTGCTGCTTTGCATTTTCTACCATCATCGGCTGGGGGTTGTACGGCTCCCGCTGCATTGAGTATCTCTTCCACACCGACAAAGTGGTGCGGCCTTTCCTGGTCGTTTACTCCTTTGTTGCCATCCTGGGCGCTACCGTGGACCTGGGCCTGCTGTGGAGCATTGCGGATACCTTCAACGGCTTGATGTCCATCCCCAACCTGATCGCGCTGCTGCTGCTTTCCGGAACGGTGGCCAAGCTGGTGAAAGAGTTCTTTGCCAAAGAACCGCAGTAACCCCAAATAGTAAAACTCTAAGGCAATACCGCATAATTCCCGCCTTGCGGCTTAAACCGCTCCGGCAGCTGCGGCACGGCATCTGCGTTGCCAAAATGCTCGATAATGTCGGGTTGCGGTACCCGCATCGTGCTTCGGGGGAAAAGCCCCTCGCACTCTGCGACCGCTGCCCCTGCTTCGGTTCGCTGTTTCCGCCACTGGCGGCGCTCACCTTTGCAGCATCCAGTATTATCTGCGCTTTTGGCTTGGCATCTGCCGCACCTCGCTCGCCGTATCGGCACTTAGAATTATGCGGTATTGCCCTAACAAAACACCTCCTGCACGCCCCGCCGCATTGCGGCATAGGGTAGTGCAGGAGGTGTTTTTATGCCAAGTGGAACCTTGCAAGTGTATACAGCACTGGCCGAAAACGCTGCGCCGCTGCCCGGCGTGACGGTGCTGGTGCTGAACGAAGCGGGAACACAGATTGCACGCCTGACCACCAACGATGTCGGTTCCGCCCCGGAACTGGTGCTGACTGCCCCGGACGAAGCCTACAGCCTGGATGAAGCCAACACCACGGTGCGCCCCTATGCGGTGTACCAGCTGCGGGCGGAGATGACTGGCTTCCAGACGATCGAACTGGAGGGGGTGCAGGTGTTTGCCGGGCATCAGACGGTGGCGCGGCTGCAATTTTTGCCCGCTGCCCGCACCCTGCCCGAAGTGGAGCCGGAAACGATCCCAGAACACCCGCTGTTTGCCGGGAACGGCGGCAGCGGCCCGGCCCCCATCGGCCAGTGCGCCGATGCCCGCGTGCTGAGTGAGGTGGTGGTGCCGAAGAAAATTACCGTCCACCTGGCCCGCCCGGCGGTCGGTGCAGCAAACGTGACGGTCAGCTTCCAGGATTACATTGCCAATGTCGCATCCAGCGAGGTATACCCCACCTGGCCGGAGCAGGCGCTGCGGGCCAACATTCTGGCGCAGATCAGCCTGGCGCTGAACCGCATCTGGACCGAATGGTACCCCAGCCGGGGCTACAGCTTTAACATTACCAACTCGCCGGGGGTGGACCAGGCGTATGTGCGGGGGCGCACGGTGTTTGCCGTGATGGAGCGCCTGACTGCCGAGCTGTTCAACACCTATGTGCGCCGCACGGGGGACACCGAACCCTATTATACCGAGTATTGCGATGGCAAAAGCGTGACCTGCCCCGGTATGAAGCAATGGGGCACTGTGGACCGCGCCAAGGAGGGCAAAAGCGCCCTGGAAATTCTGCGGTATTACTATGGCAGCCGGGTGCAGCTGGTCACCACCAACAACATTGCGTCCATTCCGCAAAGCTACCCCGGCAGCCCCTTGCGCCGCGGCAGCACCGGCACCGCGGTCAACGTGCTGCAAAAACAGCTCTCCCGCATTGCCAAGGACTACCCGTCCTTCGGCAAACCGGCCATTACCGGAACGTTTGATGAAGCCACCGAGAACAGCGTGAAAAAGTTCCAGAAGCAGTTTTCCCTGACTGTGGACGGCGTGGTGGGCAAGGCGACCTGGTATAAGATCAGCTATATCTATGTCAGCGTCAAGGACCTTGCCGAGCTGACCAGCGAGGGTGAAACCTTTACCGGTGCCCAGAGCGCCGGGGCGTGGCCGGGAACCGTGCTGCGCCGCGGCAGTACCGGGCGAAGCGTGGAGCAGGTGCAGTTCTGGCTGTCCAGCCTGGCGCAGTTTGATTCCGATCTGCCGTCCGTCCGTGTGGATGGCAGCTTTGGCGCGGCCACGGAACGCGCGGTCAAGGCATTCCAGAAATCGGAGGGTTTGACACAGGACGGCGTGGTGGGCCAGACGACCTGGCAGGAACTGTACGCCGAGTGGGTGAACGCCCAGAGCGATGCCGGCGGCACCGCTTACCCTGGCACCGCTCTGCGCACCGGCAGCCGCGGAAACGCGGTGCGGCTGGTGCAGTTCTGGCTCAGACTGGCTGCAGAAAATTATACCGGCCTTTCCAACGTGACGGTGGACGGCCGCTTTGGCAGTGGCACCGCCAGTGCAGTGCGGGCGTTCCAGAGGCTGTTCGGCCTGACGGCAGACGGCGTGGTGGGGGCCGGGACCTGGGCCAAACTGAACGAGGTCGGCCTTGCTGTGGCCAACAACCTGGTGGGGCAAAACATTCAGCCCGGCCAGTTTGTGACAACCCTGCGGGAGGGCAGCACCGGCACCCCGGTGCGGGCGCTGCAATATAACCTGCGCCTGTTGGCCGCCTATTATCGGGATGTGCCCACAGTGACGGTGGACGGAACGTTCGGCGCAGCCACCCGCAGGGCGGTCATTGCCTGGCAGGAACACGCGGGCCTGACGGTGGATGGCGTGGTGGGGCGGCTGACCTGGCAGAGCATTTATGATTCCGCCCAACAGGTCAGCGCCAGCGGCCCCGCGGTGACAGCCCGCGCACCGGATACCCCCGAAGAAACTCTGAAAGTGGGGGACAGCGGCCAGAAAATTCGCATCCTGTCCCAGATTTTGGAATTCTTGGCCCAGTTCCTGCCGGAAATCACCCCAAGCGGCCTGACGGATACCTTTGACGATGCCCTGGAAACCACCGTGCGCAGCGCCCAGCAGACGTTAGGCCGCACCGTGACCGGGGAAGTGACCCCGGCAGACTGGCTGGCGTTTTACCGCGCAGCGTTAAGCTTGGGGGCAGTCAACCCGGCATCCGCCGCGCCGGAACCGCAGGAGGTCTGGCCCGGTGCCGCCCTGACCCTTGGCAGCAGCGGCCCGGCGGTGCTGCAAGTGCAGCAGTGGCTGAACGAGATCGCCGCGCAGGACTGCTCCGCCAGCTTTGTGCCCGAAACCGGCGAGTTTGACACCGCCACCCAAACCGCCCTGGAAGCCTGGCAGATCGCCAATAACATCACCCCGCTGGGAGTAGTAGATGACAGCGTTTGGAAGCAGCTGAAAGCAGATGCTTTAAGTTAGGAGTTAGGAAGGAGGAGTTAGGAGTTGTGGGAGTGAGTTGGGTGAAAGTTTTTGCTGAAAACTTAAAGCTTTCATGGCGTTAATATTCAAAAACGCGGCGTAAGCCGCACCTTAAACTCCTAACTCCTAACTCCTAACTCCTACTTCCTGACTGTTCCTTGATTCGAGAGAGGAGGCTACCCATGGCAAAGCTCTATGTTTACGACTCATACGAAAACCGTATGCTTGTATACAACAACCTGAACGAAAACGACCCGATGCCGTACAGTTATGGCAGCACGCTGAGCGTGCGGGAGTTCCGGGGGTCATCCAACGCGCGGGTGCTGTGGACCACAACGCGCGCAATGGAAGCGTGGAACCTGACCCGCCGCCGGTATGGGGCGGGCATCCCGGTAGGGTATGCTTTCAAGCGCATCTGGGAGGGCGGCCACGGCACGGCCAGCCAGCACTATGCAGGCGTTGCCTTTGATGTGGGGCAGGGCACCAGCAGCGCCATCCGCCAACGCATCCACGCCGCCGCCACGGCCACAAGGGCCTGGGGTTATGTGGAGCCGCTTTCCATGACGCCCACCTGGGTGCACTTTGACCGCCGTTACGGCACCCCGGCCTGCTCCGGCACCACATCCGGATACCCCACCTGCCGCCGCGGCGATAAAAACACCTATGTGCTGATTCTGCAGGACGCCCTGAACGCCCTGGGCTACAGCACCAAAACGCTGGACGGCGCTTTTGGCCAGAACACTTATGCTGCCCTGCGCGCCGCCCAGCGCAGCTTCAGCCTGACGGCAGACGGGGTGTGCGGCTGCAACACCTGGAAAAAGCTGACCTCCGCCGTGGTGGGCATCGGCCGCACGAAAACCGTGATTGACTGAAATTCCGCCGCAGAATTTTGCAAAAAAGCCTAGGCGAAAAAAGCGGAATGGACTATAATAAAAACAAAGGCAACACCGCACAATTCCCGCCTTGCGGCTTAAGCACCGCTCCGGCGGCTGCGGCACGGCATCTGCGTTGCCAAAATGCTCGATAAGACATCCAGTATTATCTGCGCTTTTGGCTTGGCATCTCCAGCCGCTTTTGGCTTGCATCTGCCGCACCTCGCTCGCCGTATCGGCACTTAGAATTATGCGGTATTGCTCAAAGACAGGTGGCGGTGCGCGAAATAGGCACCGCCGCGGCCTGAACCCGAAACAGCAAAAAGAGGAGTGTGAACCCCCATGGATATAATGGAATTTTTGAAAACCCGCCGCACCTACCGCCGCTTTGAACAAAAGCCGGTGGAACCTGCCATTGCCCGGGAAATTATGGAGGCCGCCCGCATTGCCAGCTGCGGTGCTAACCGCCAGACGCTGAAATATGTGCTGGTGCAAAGCCCGGAGATGGTTGCCAAAATGCAGCCGCTGGTGCACTGGGCTGCTTACCTGCCGCCGGAGCAGGGCCAGCCCAAACCGGATGAGACCCCGGTACTGTTTGTGGCTGTCTGCCAGGATGAAAGCCTGCCCGGCTGCAATGATACCGATACCGGACTTGCCCTTGCCAACATGACGGACGCCGCCTGGGCGCACGGTGTGGGTAGCTGCATCATGGGGGCGATCGACCGCCCCGCCATCAAGGAGCTGCTGGGCCTGGGCGAAAATCTGCGCCTGCACAGCGTGGTGGCGTTCGGCTACCCCACCCATGAAAGCCACTTGGTTGCCATGCAGAACGGCAATGTAAAGTATTACCTGGACGATGCCCGCGATTACTGCGTGCCCAAACGCCCGATGGAAGAAATTTTGCTCAAGACCCTTTGATTTTGATATAAGGCAACACCGCACAATTCCCGCCTTGCGGCTTAAGCACCGCTCCGGCAGCTGCGGCACGGCATCTGCGTTGCCAAAATGCTCGATAATGTCGGGTTGTGGTACCCGCATCGTGCTTCGGGGGGCAAAAGCCCCTCGCACTCTGCGACCGCTGCCCCTGCTTCGGTTCGCTGTTTCCGCCACTGGCGGCGCTCACCTTTGCAGCATCCAGTATTATCTGCGCTTTTGGCTTGGCATCTGCCGCACCTCGCTCGCCGTATCGGCACTTAGAATTATGCGGTATTGCCTTAAAATAAACCGCCCGTGCGCTCCCCATAAACGGAACGCACGGGCGTTGGTTTTGCTCTTATTTTGCTTATCGCTTAATAGGCCATGATGTCCTTTACACTGCCGGACATGGAGAACAGCTTGGCGGACAGGTGGTCCAGGTAGATAATACCCAGCTTCAGGCCGGTTTCCTCGTTGTACATATCGGCCAGCTGCGGCATAATCTTGAATGCGGCGGCCTGTGCTTCGGGGGTATTGTCAAAGTTGGCAGTACCCTGCACGCGCAAAAATTCGCCCTTTTCGTTGCAGGCGCAGATTTCCAGGTTGGTGTTGTCCAACAGCTGCTTGTATGCGGCCTTGTGCTTGCCGATGCCCAGGCACAGGTGGTCCTTGTACCACATGGCAAAGCCCAGCGGGCGCACGCGCGGCAGATAGCCATCCACCGTGGCAAGATAAAAGGTCGGGTTGTCCTTCAAAAACTGCATAATTTCTTCGCTTGGGGTCATGGTTGCTCCTCCAATCATCCGCGTGTTATCAGGTTCGGCTGCGGGGCAGCCGGGTAATTATTACAGGGTTTTCAGTGCGGCCACAATGCGGGCGGCTGCTTCCTTGGTCTTGGCGGCATCGCCAAATGCGGTCAGGCGGAAATACCCCTTGCCGCACTCGCCAAAGCCCTCGCCGGGGGTGCCAACAACATTGGCGGTCTCCAGCAGCCAGTCAAAAAACTCCCAGCTGCCCATGTTGTTGGGGCAGCGCAGCCAGATGTACGGGCTGTTTTTGCCGCCGCAGTACCACACACCGGCTTCGTCCAGTGCTGCTGCAATCACGGCAGCGTTCTGGCGGTAGTAGTCCAGGTTGTGCTGGATCTCTTTCATGCCTTCCTCGGTAAACACGGCCTCGGCACCGCGCTGCACCACATAGGCAACGCCGTTGAACTTGGTGGTCTGGCGGCGCAGCCACATCTTGTTCAGGCTCTGGCCGTCAGAGACAATGGCTTGCGGCACAACGGTGTAGCCGCAGCGGGTGCCGGTAAAGCCTGCGATCTTGGAGAAGCTGCAAACCTCAACGGCGCAATCCTTAGCACCCTCAACCTCATAAATGCTGCGGGCCAGACCCGGTTCGCTCACAAAGCATTCATAGGCGGCGTCAAACAGGATCAGGGCGTTGTTGGCCTTGGCCCAGCGCACCCACTCTTTCAGCTGGTCCACGGTGTAGGTGGCGCCGGTGGGGTTGTTGGGGCTGCACAGGTACACAATGTCGGCATGAACATTGTCATCCGGCATCGGCAAAAAGTTATTCTCGGCGCTGGCGGACATGTACAGGATCTTGCGCCCGGCCATCACGTTGTCATCCACATAAACGGGGTAAACGGGGTCCGGAACCAGCACGGTATTGTCCACATCAAACAGATCCAGCAGGTTGCCCAGGTCGCTCTTGGCGCCGTCGGATACAAAGATTTCGGCCATGTCCAGCTCCACGCCGTGGCCGGCATAGTATTTCTGGATAGCGGAACGCAGGAATTCATAGCCCTGCTCGCTGGGGATATAGCCGTGGAAAGTCTCTTTCTTGCCCTGCTCCTCAACGGCTTTCAGCATGGCGTCGGTCACGCTTTTGGCCAGCGGCAACGTTACGTCGCCAATGCCCAGGCGGATGATATCCTTATCCGGGTTGGCTTTCTGGTAAGCAGCAACCTTGTGCGCAATGGTGCTGAAAAGATAGCTTTCGTTCAGCTCGGAATAATGCTTGTTCAGTTTCATCTTTCGCTCCCTCTGCATTTCAACATGGTGGTTAGGAATATTTAATACTATGGAATGTATGTCTGTATGGTACCATAAAACGCCGCCACATTCAAGAAAAACCGCGAAAATCTACCCCTTATGATAAACAGTATTTTTGCCAGATTTCTTTAATTTTATATGGCTTCATATGGTTCAGTGCGTTACCGTCAACCTCGCCATACCTCCAATTTCTAATTTGAGAAAACTCCTAACGCCTACTTCCTAACTCCTAACGAACTTTACACTTCCACGCAACCCACAAACGCCGTCTCCGCCGGGCCGGTCATCAAAATGTTGTCATCCGCTGTGATGGTGATGGAAAGGATGCCGCCCAGCAGGTGTACATCCACCGGAACATTGCGGGGGCACACGCCTCGCAGCACCAAAGCAGCCACCGTGGCGCAGGAGCCGGTGCCGCAGGCGAACGTCTCGCCGCTGCCGCGCTCCCAAACCCGCATCACTACGCTGGTGGGGCTTTCGATATAAACAAACTCGGTGTTGACCCCTTCGGGGAACGCCGGGTGGTGCTCAAACTCCGGGCCGATTGCGGCCAGCGCATGGCCGGTGGGCAAGGTGTCGCAATCCGGCCATTCAATGATGCAGTGCGGGTTGCCGGTGCTGATGCAGGCGGCATCCCAGGTTTGCCCGCTGCCGTCAGCGGAGCGTGAACCAGCGGCCCGGTCCCCCAACCCAACGGCGGGCAGGGTGTCCGCCATCGCAGAAAAATGTCCCATTTCGGCCTGCCAAAGCCCTTCGCCTTTGCGGCGCAGCGTTTTACGGCCCGCCATCAGGGTGTCGATCTCGATCACATCCTTCGGCACGCCGTGCGTGTACAAAAACTGCGCCACACAGCGCACCCCGTTGCCGCACATTTTGCCCTCGGAGCCATCCGCGTTGAACATCCGCATGGTGGCGTCGCCGTCCGCCGTCAGCGGCGGGCAGATGCAGATAATGCCGTCCGCCCCAATGGAAAAATGCCGGCGGGAAAGTTTTTGGCTCCAGGCGGCAATCTCCGCAGGCAGGCCGGTTTCGCGGCAGTCAAGATAGATGTAGTCGTTGCCGCAGCCGTGCATTTTGGTAAAGTGCAGTTGCATAAAGTGCCTCCTTGTTGTGCGGTGTGGAAAGAATCAAATAAAAGGATAAAGAAAAAAGAATAATGGTTGTGTGATGCCCATGGCGTCACATTTTAATCAAGCCAACCACTCCGGCAAAAGCATTCTAGCCAGAGCAGCCCGCCTGTTTTATTCGCGCCGCGGGCGGCGCACCAACATGAATTATTATTTATTACTTCTAATCCTATATTATAGCATCCCGCTGCACCGGCGTACAGGGATGTGAAAGCTCACGGATAAAAAAGTTGCCGGGAAACTTGACAAGGCTGTGCAGATACGATATAAAAGTACTATGACATTCTGTATATGTGTGCCCTGCGTGCTGATACCGGCATGGCAGAAATACGATATTGATACGGGTAAGGAGTAAAAGCTATGGAATCCGAAGTTTTTGAGCGCATCCGCGATTATCTGGCTGACCAGCTTGACATCGAGGCTGAAAAAATCACCCCCGAAAGCGATATTATCAATGATTTTGGCGCAGACAGCCTGGATGTGATCGATATGATCACTACCCTGTCTGACGAGTTCGGGGTCGAGATCCCGGATGAGGAGATCGAAAATTTCCACACCGTGGGCGATGTGGTTGCCTATGTGGAAGAGCATATGCAGTAATGCGGCATGGCAGCATGCAGTTTTGTAAGAAAGTGTGAGGGGAACCAATGGCAAACGATAAGAAAAAAATGGTCGAAGCAATTACCGCGCAGGAAGTTGATTTCGCGCAGTGGTATACGGATATCTGCACCAAGGCAGAGTTGGTTGAATATTCCAGCGTCAAGGGCTTTGTTGTGCTGCGCCCCTATGGCTATGCAATCTGGGAGAACATCCAGAAAATTCTGGATGGCCGCTTTAAGGCAACCGGCCACGAAAACGTGGCCATGCCTGTGCTGATCCCCGAAAGCCTGCTGAAAAAGGAGGGCGAGCTGGTAAACGGCTTTGCCCCCGAAGTTGCCTGGGTCACTGCAGGCGGTTCTGACCCGCTGGAAGAGCGCCTTGCTGTGCGCCCCACCAGCGAAACGATGTTCTGCGACCATTTCAGCCATGTGCTGCATTCTTACCGTGACCTGCCTATGCTGTACAATCAGTGGTGCAGCGTGGTTCGCTGGGAAAAATCCACTCGCCCGTTCCTGCGCACCCGTGAGTTCTGGTGGCAGGAAGGCCACACCATCCACGAGACTGCCGAGGAGGCCAAGGCTGAGACCGAGCAGCAGCTGAACTGCTATGCCGACTTTGCCGAGCATGATCTGTGCATCCCCGTGCTGAAAGGCCGCAAGACAGATAAGGAAAAGTTTGCCGGTGCCGAGGCTACCTACACCATCGAAGCCATGATGAAGGACGGCAAAGCCCTGCAGAGCGGCACCAGCCACTATTTTGGCGATAAGTTCAGCCGCGCCTATGACGTTACCTTTACCGGCCGCGACAACACCCTGCAGTACCCCTTCCAGACCAGCTGGGGCGCTTCTACTCGTTTGATCGGCGCTATCATCATGACCCACGGCGATGACGACGGTCTGATCCTGCCCCCGGCCATTGCCCCGGTGCAGGTGGTCATCGTTCCCGTTGCCGCCCACAAACCCGGCGTACTGGACAAATGCCGCGAACTGGCTGCCGAAATCGGTAAGTATGCCCGCGTGAAGCTGGACGATTCCGACAAGCAGCCCGGCTGGAAGTTTGCCCAGTGGGAAATGAAGGGCGTGCCTGTTCGCCTGGAAGTCGGCCCCCGCGATATCGAGAACGGCCAGTGCGTGCTGGTTCGCCGCGATACCCGCGAAAAGCAGTTTGTGAAGTTTGAAGATCTGGCCACCGCAATTCCCGCCGCAATGGAAGCTCTGGCCAAGGATCTGTATGACCGCGCTTTGCAGAACCGCGAAAACCGCACCTGGAGCGCCACCACCATGGACGAAGTGAAAAAGATCGTGTCCGAAAAGACCGGCTTTGTCAAAACCATGTGGTGCGGTGACCTGGCCTGTGAGGAAGCCATGAAGACCGAAGCAGGGCTTTCCAGCCGCTGCATGCCGTTCGAGCAGGAACACCTGTCCGACGTATGCCCGGTCTGCGGCAAGCCCGCCAAGAGCATGGTCGTCTGGGGCATCGCATACTAAGCCAATCCCGGCAGTGCTGTTTTATGCGGCACTGCCGGTTTTTGTATGGGGAAACGGGTGCTTTTTGGGAAACTCAGGGTATATATAGAGCACCGCTGTTGTGCCACGATCGGTGTGTGGCTATTTTTGATTTTTGTTGCCCATTACAAAATAGTCCGTAGGGAACGGTCTATCTCCGGCCTAAGAGCCGGGATTAAAATCCCGGTTGGCCTCCGAAACGCGTCTGCGGGCGCAGTGACCGTTCCGGGAACTTTGTGAGAGATGTCTTTGTGATTTTGGTATCGATCCGAAGATATGCGTTGGCTTCCCTTGAGGGTGACTCCCCGCGGGGCGGGGAGATGTCGCGAAGCGACAGAGGGGACCGGGCGCTGTTTGCGCGCTGTCCGCGCAGCGGACTGAAGGGTGATTCCCTGCGCAGAGCCTAAAATATATGCTATGTTCCAGCTTTCCGGCGGCCAGAGGGCTGGCCGCCCTACCGCGCAATAAATGGCAAATGTCCGGTAATTTTCATACCAGTCCGGGGCGGCGAGGACGCCACCCCCTACAACAATTTTGAGCCTCATCTCATGATTTTAAATGGATAATCAGGAGAACCCTCCCGGCGGGGTGAGGTCACCCCGCCCTATCCATAAAATTACTGCTCTTCCCCGATTTTTAACGCGAACCTTGCCCCTCAAAATTTCTAATTCCTCATTCCTAATTTCTAATTAACGCCTCCCCCCTAACTTCTAACTAAAAAACTATGCTTCTTCTCCCTACATTGCTGCTCTATGCTCTGGGCTTGCTGCTGACTGGTATCGGCAGCAGGCTGGCTTCGCGCTGCGCAACGTGGTGCGGGGCGCTGTGCGGGCTGCCTATGTGGATGGTGGGCGGCACGCTGGTGGCGGTGTGTACGGCGCTGCCGCAGCTGGTGCTGGCGTTTCTGGCGGCAGGTATGTCCGTTACTGCGCTGGCCGTTGGTACGGCTCTGGCGGGCGCTGTCACCCAGCTGGGGCTGGTACTGGCGCTTTGCCTGCTGCGCTGTAATGTCACGGTGGACCGCGGCGAGCTGCTGCGCAAGTGCGCCCTGTTGCTGGTGGCCTGCGGCGTGGTGGCCCTGTTTGTGCGGGACGGCACCCTGAGCTATACCGGTACCGGCCTGCTGATGGGCCTGTTTGTTCTGTTTGTCATGCAGAGCATCGCCTACCAGTACCGCTTTGCGTTCCGGGAGGGGCTGGAGCTTATCACTTTCCAGAAGGAAAAAGGCGAAAAGACCCCGCCGGAAGACCCATCCGGGCGGACCGTCCTGTTCCCGGCTATGAGCATCCGCACCAGCCTGCGCAACCTGGCCGGGGTGGTGGGCGGCATGGCAGTGCTCTGCGTGGGAGCGTGGGCCCTGCTGAACAGCGCCGTGGCGCTGGCCAACCTGACTGGCACCATTCAGGCCCAGTGGGCGGCAACCCTGATTTCCTTTGGCCTCTGTCTGCCCCTGCTGGTGGAAGTGTTCGACCATCCCCTTGGCTCTGCCTGGAAGCGATTTGCGGAAAAATGCCGCATCTACCCGCCGCAGGCACTGCCCATGCAGGTGCTGAACAGCGCCATTTTGAGCATCACGCTGGTGCTGCCTGTTTCCAGCCTGATGTACCGCCGCCGCTTGCCGGTGGGTGAACAGTTCCGCCAGTATGATATCCCGTTCTGCGTTTTGATGGCATTGATCCTGCTGCTGCCGCCGCTGGTCAAAAAGCGGCTTTACCGCTGGCAGGGCAGGGTATGCCTGATACTTTATGTTATGTACCTTGCCGCCGTGCTTATCATGCCGCGGGCAGGCGCATAATTCAAAACAAAACCGCCCGGCGGGAACATTGCAGTTCCACGCCGGGCGATATTTTTGTAATGTGTTTATTGGTTGTTGTCTGTATGATACAGAACATCCATCAGGTAGGTCTGGTTGGCAGCCAGGTCCGGTACCAGTACCTGCATGCCGCGGATTACCGCGCCGGTATAGGTGCCCTCTGCCGGAATGCGGTAAGAGTGCTCACTGTCAATTCATCTGCAAAGCTTCCATCGCATACCCCAGAATTTCGCCGGAGGTCATGTCGGTGGTCAGCAGTGGCAGAACCTGGTTAATAAAGTTGACGATGGAAACAGCATCCATCTGTTTCACTTTATTGGTGATCGCCATCAGCACAGCACGCTGGCGGTCGGTGCGGGCATAATCGTTGCCCAGGGAGCGGTTGCGTGCATGGATCAGGGCCTGCTCGCCGGTCAGGTGGTTTACCCCTTCATGCAGGTTCCAGTCCGTGCGGAGCTGCTGTGGGTAGGTTACATCTCGCTTTCTGCCGCAGATATAATCTGCCTCGTCCTGGGTCAGTTCTAGGTCAATGCCGCCAATGCTGTCGATCAAGGTCTGGAACTCGCCAAAGTCAACTTCCACATTCCCAGCAATCTCTACACCAAAATTGGTGTTCAGCGTGCTGTCCAGCAGATCCATGCCGCCAAAGGCATAGGCTGCGTTGATGCGGTTGTCGCTGTAGCCGGGAATCTGTACATACAGGTCCCGCATAAAGGAGGTCATGCTGATCTGTTTGGTCTTTTTGTTCAGCGTGACCATGATCATGCTGTCGGCCCGCTGGCGGTCCTGGCCTTCGCGGCGGTCCTGGCCAATCAGCAGCAGGTTCACAATGTCTTTGTCCTGCATCACGCTGGTGTCGGCCCCGTTCCAGATTACATCCTCCGGGCTCAAGGTATCATCGGCGTTTTCGTCCGATTCAAAGGTCTCTTCCTGTTGGGAGACTGCCTCGGTGGCCGATGCACGCCGGATGCGCCCCAGCATGCCCTGCAAAGCGGCATAGCCAACGAATACCAACAAGAGGAGTGCAATGCCAAGAATCAGCAGTACCCGCCCCCACAGCGGAATAGCCGCCCAGCGCGTGGCAGGCTTTGCGGCCGCTGCGGGCTGTTCCGGCGTTTCAGTCGGGGCCGGAGCAGAAACCTCAGGTGTGTCTTTTATTTTGCTTTCTTCTTCACGTGTAATTTTCATCTTTTTACCGTTATTTTATACTTTTCCTAAAAGTGTTTTATACTTTTCCTAAAAGCGTTTTCCCCAATTACAGTGCTTCGATCATATTTGCCACAATGGCAGTGGCAGTTTTGATGTACTCGCCGATGCTGAACTTTTTCACGACAAGAACTTCATAACCGCTCTCGTCCGCGTTGTCGCTCATGGCGCGCAGGATGACGCAGGGTACGCCGTTGCGGGCGGCAACCTGGCTTACAGCAGCGCCTTCCATCTCCACGCAGTCGGGCTGGCATTTGTCCTCGATAGCCTTTTTGGTGGCGGCATCGCCAACAAAAAGGTCACCGGTGGCAATCTTGCCGGCAATGGCCTTAACACCACAGGCGTTGCAGGCATCCAGTGCAGCTTTGACCAGGGCCGGGTCGCCGTGGTACTCTGCGGTGAACGGTGCGCTCTGGGCAATCATGTCATTCTGGGCGTCGTGATATACCACGGTTTCGCCCACGCAGACATCACCAATGCCGATCTTGCTGGTCATGTTGCCTGCAATGCCGGAGAAGATGATCTTCTCGGCACCGTACTTGGTAATTAGAACCTGCACGGTGGAAGCGGCGTTTGCCTTGCCCATACCGGCGCAGCACACAACGACCTGGCGGCCGTTCAGCATGCCCTGGTGGTACTCCACCCCGGCGTAAGTTTCTTTGGTCACCTGCTCCAGCTTGGCACACAGCTGGTCAACTTCATCGGGCATAGCGCCCATAATGCCAATGATCATGGTATTGCTCCTTTTTATCAGACGTTGAAGAGGAATTCGATCACATCGCCATCATTCACAACGTATTCCTTGCCCTCGGTGCGCTGCAGGCCCTTGGCCTTAACCGCAGCATAGTCAAAGTTGTTGTCGGCCAGTGCGTCATAGCTGATGACCTGGGCGCGGATAAAGCCGCGCTCAAAGTCGGAATGGATTTTGCCGGCAGCCTGCGGGGCTTTGGTGCCGCGCTTGATGGTCCAGGCGCGGCATTCCTTTTTGCCGTCCGTCAAAAAGCTGATGAGGCCCAGCAGATCATAGCTTGCCTTAATCAGGTTATCCAGGCCGGTGGATTCAATGCCCATCTCGTGCAGGAACGCCAGCTTTTCTTCCTGGCTGGAACCGGCGATATCTTCCTCGGTCTTGGCACAGATGGGGATTGCCTGTGCGTTTTCCTCTTTGGCGCGGGCGGCAACCAACGGATAGTATGGGTTCTCGTCCAACCCGCCCAGCAGGTCATCCTCGCCCACGTTGCAGGCATAAATCACCGGCTTGGCGGAGAGCAGACCCAGTTCTTTGCGAGCGGTGTTCTGGCTGTCGTCATCCGGGTCAAAGGCAAAGGAACGGGCGGGCTTGCCGCCTTCCAGATGAGCGGCAAGCTCTGTCAGCCAGGCAGCTTCGGCAGCAGCGGTCTTATTGCCGGTCTTGGCGGCTTTCTGCTGGCGGCCCAGGCGGTTGCTGACAACTTCCAGGTCGGCCAGGATCAGCTCCAGGTCGATGGCGTCAATATCGCGGATGGGGTCAACGCTTTCCGGCTTGTTCACATCCTCCACAACATGGATGATGTTGTCATCGTCAAAGCAGCGCACCACATGTACAATGGCATCGCACTCGCGGATATGGCCCAGGAACTTGTTTCCCAGACCAGCGCCCTGGCTGGCACCTTTGACCAGACCGGCGATATCCACAAACTCCACAATGGCGGGGGTCTTTTGTCTGTCTGCCAGATCTCGGCCAGTTTGTCCAGCCGGGCATCAGGAACCGGAACAATGCCGGAGTTCGGCTCAATGGTGCAGAACGGATAGTTGGCTGCCTGAGCATTCTGGGTGCTGGTCAGCGCATTGAACAAAGTGGATTTGCCAACATTGGGCAAACCGACGATACCTAATTTCATTTGTACTCATTCTCCTTAACGGAATATTTTGACTGTCTATCATTATACCCAACCAGCGCACTGCGTGCAAGGGCAGGGCGCGGCCATGCTCATAATTTTGCGCAATTCTACACATTTTACCTGTTTTGACCACCGGTTGTTCTTTATTTTTCCACATTTATGCCTTATAATGTTAAAAGGTCGAATCAAAATACCCCCGTACCGGCCCTGTCCAGCGCGGGAAAACATGGGGCAATACCGCATAATTCTAAGTGCCGATACGGCGAGCGAGGTGCGGCAGATGCTAAGCCAAAAGCGCAGATAATACTGGATGCTGCAAAGGTGAGCGCCGCCAGTGGCGGAAACAGCAAACCGAAGCAGGGGCAGCGGTCGCAGAGTGCGAGGGGCTTTTGCCCCCGAAGCACGATGCGGGTACCGCAACCCGACATTATCGAGCATTTTGGCAACGCAGATGCCGTGCCGCAGCCGCCGGAGCGGTGCTTAAGCCGTAAGGCGGGAATTGTGCGGTGTTGCCATAGAGTAGGAGGGCATAAAACCCATGTCAAACGAGAAAATTCTGGTTGTGGATGATGATAAAAACATCTGTGAACTGCTGCGCCTGTACCTGGTCAAAGAGGGATACGGTGTGACCATTGCCAATGATGGCACTGCTGCACTGCAGGAATTTGATAAGCTGCACCCGGACCTTGTGTTGTTGGATGTGATGATGCCCGGCATTGATGGGTGGGAAGTCTGCCGCAAGATCCGCCAGAACAACCAGACCCCCATCATTATGCTGACGGCAAAGGGCGAAACCTATGATAAGGTTCTGGGCCTAGAACTGGGTGCGGATGATTACATCGTAAAGCCTTTTGAAACCAAGGAAGTGACAGCCCGTATCAAGGCTGTTCTGCGCCGCTGCGGCAGCAAGGACGAAGAAAACAAAGGCGTTTATGACTTTGACAACCTGCACCTGGATATGAACCGCTATGAGCTGAAAGTGAAGGGTAAAGTGGTGGATGCGCCGCCCAAAGAGTTGGAACTGCTGGCCTGCCTGGCTGGGCACCCTAACCGGGTCTATACGCGTGACCAGCTGCTGGACGAAGTGTGGGGCTTTGAATATTATGGCGACTCCCGCACCATCGACGTCCATGTTAAGCGCCTGCGCGAAAAGCTGGAGGGAGCCTCGGAACAGTGGAACCTGAAAACCGTGTGGGGCGTTGGTTACAAGTTTGAGGTTAAAGAATAATGTGCCGCGCCAAAAAAGAAGAGAATAACGGGGCAGCCCCGCTGCGCAGCGTAAGCGGAAGTGTTTGCAACCTTTGCCTCGCTGCTGCTGGTGGCGCTGGTGTTGATGTGCATGCTGCAAACGGGGCTCTCCTGCGCGTACTTTGCCCAGGAGCGCAAAAGTGCCCTGACTGCCGTGCTGGACGGTGCTACTGCCATGGCGGAGACCTATGCTTCGGAAGGAAACATTGTGACCCTGCCCGGCGGGGACAATGAGTTGGTGGAGCGAGCCAAGACCGGCTTTGAACTGTTCAATACATCATCGGACGCACTTGTGTTTGTGGCAGACCGGGATGGCAACATCCTGATGCACACCGGCAAAGATGTAGCCGAAAGTGCAAAGATCCCGCAGAACTTGCAGGAAGAGATGGACAGCGGCAAGGATATCTTTCTTATGGGTACCATGGACGATACCCTGCACGATAAGTATTATATTGCGGGCCGCCGCGTGAATCTGGGCGGCAGCGAGGGTTATTTGTTTGCTGCAACACCGGTACATGCGCTGGCGGTCTATATCCGCTCCATCCTGACGATGTTCTTGCTGTCCTCGGCGGTCATCCTGATTGTCTGCGGCATTTTGTGCATGGTGCTGGCGCGGCGCATTACCTGGCCGATCGAACAGATCAGCCAGGCCGCCAAACGTCTGGGCGGCGGCGATTTCACCGCACGCGCCCCCGTAACTGGCTGTCAGGAGCTGGCGGATTTTGCCACGACCTTTAACAACATGGCGGGCCGCCTGCAAAACATTGATAACTCCCGCGGGCAGTTTATGGGCAACATTGCCCATGAACTGCGCACCCCCATGACCAGCATCAAGGGCTTTATTGACGGCATGCTGGACGGCACCATCCCGGAAAGCGAGTACAAGCATTATCTTGGCGTGGTATCGCAGGAAACCGGCCGCTTGGCCCGGCTGGTGCAGAACATGCTGGATATCACCAAACTGGAATCCGGCGAGGTGAAAGGTACTCCCAAAAATTACGATATCTGGTCCACTGTTACGGACGTGGTGCTTTCGGATGAGCGCCGCATTGAGGATGGCAAGATCGATATCCAGGGCCTTGGCCCCACGGGCACCATGGTGTATGCCGACCCGGACTTTATCCATCAAGTGGTCTACAACATTGTGGATAACGCCATCAAGTTTACCCCGCCGGATGGCGTCATCAAGTTTGATATCCAGCAGGAAAACGACATGGTGCGGGTGACCATCGAGAACACCGGCGACGGCATTGCGCCGGATGCCCTGCCCTTTGTGTTTGAGCGCTTTTATAAGGAGGACCGCTCCCGCGGCCTGAACACCCGCGGCAGCGGCCTGGGGTTGCATATCTGCAAGGTGCTGATCACCCTGTCCGGCGGCCAGATCAAGGCCGAAAGCGAGATGGGCAAATGGTGCCGCTTCACCTTTACCCTGCCTGCAGGCAAAACCGAGTAACAGCCCCAACCCCGGAATCGGATACCCGGCGACAATAGAATTGAAAAGGACCAAAGCCATTAGCTGAAAAGCGTGCGGCTTTGGTCTTTTGTTTATGGCCTATCTTGTGCAAAGAGCGTGGTGTGTTCCGGTGTGCTTCGCCTTTGCAGCGGCTGCCCCGGCGCCGGATAGAAAGTTGCCTTTTAGTTTGGGGCTGCCCCGGCGCCGGATAGAAAGCACGCGCACGGGGCTGGCTGACAAAAAGGTACAAAACGTGGGACGATGCACAAGCACCGCCCCACGTTATTTTATATTGGCAGAAATAAGATCAGAAATAGCACTTGATGTTGAACTTATCCACGTTCTGCTTTTCTTCCACCACCAGTTTTTCATGGTTGAAGTCAAAATGCACGCTGCGGCAGTCATCCGTATTGCGGGTCAGGCGCAGCAGGGTGTCCACGCGCTTCTGCTCGTCCTTGGTATAGAACAGGTAGCTGGCGCCTTCGCGCTTGGCGCGGCCGGTGCGGCCGATGCGGTGGGTGTAATGCTCGTTCTCTTCGGGCACATCATAGTTGATGACGGCGTCCACATCCGAAACATCAATGCCGCGGGCGGCCACATCGGTGGCAACCAGCACATTGATCTCGCCGGCTTTAAAGCGCTGCATGATGCGGTTGCGTTCCGCCTGGCTCAAATCGCCATGCAGGCAGTCTACATTAAAATGCAGCCGGGCTAGCTGGTTTGCCAGCATGCCGGTGTTGTACTTGGTGTTGCAAAACACCATTACGCGCTTGTAATCCTTGCTGATGATGATCTGGGCCAGGTCAGCCAGCTTGTCGCGGCCGGTGGTCAGCAGCTTGTACTGGGCAATTTTTGGGCTGGATTCCTGCACCGGCTGAACGTCTACTTCGGCGGCGTTGTGCTGGTACAGCCAGCCGATATCCAGTACCTCGCGGCTGATGGTGGCGCTGAACATGGATAGGGACTCTCTGCTTTTCAGCAGGTCAATGATGCCGCGCACATCCTTGTAAAAGCCCATGTTCAGCATTTCGTCGGCTTCGTCCAGCACAATGGTCGTCACCTGCGAAAGATCCAGCGCATGGTGGCGGTAGTGGTCCATCAGGCGGCCGGGGGTGGCAACTACGATCTGGCAGCCGGCTTTCAGCTGTTTCTGCTGCTTTTCCAGCCCGGCACCGCCGTACACGCACACCACGCGGATCTCCGGCAGGAACTGCGCCAGGTTAGTCAGATCCTGTGCAATCTGCTGTGCCAGCTCACGCGTGGGGCTGAGCACAACGGCCTTGGGCGCACCTGCCGGGAAACCAGCGGCCTTTTGCAGAATGGGAATGCCGAACGCAACGGTTTTGCCGGTGCCGGTGGGGGCCTTGGCAATCATATCATGCCCGGCCAGCATCAGGGGAATGGCCTTCTGCTGGATTTCGGTCATCTCGGTATATCCCATTGCCTGTGTTGCCCGGATGATCTCCGGCCGCACGGAGGAAGAAAGTTCAGTGAAGTTCATAAATTAGTGTACACCTTTCGTGTTAGTTAGGGGTTAGGAGGGAGGAGTTAATTAGGAATTGGAATTAGGAATGAGAAATTAGAAATTGGAATGAATGATAAATTTATATGTAGGGCGGGGTCACTGACCCCACCGGAACTTAGGTCGGATTGAACATTGAAAATATGTGACTAAGCCACAAATTACTTGTAGGGGCGGCGTCCCCGACGCCCCGGATGGGCAATAATTATACCGCACATTTCAATGGATCTAACGTCTTATATGGCTTTCCGACTTTCCCGAAAAAACGCTTTTTCCCATTATAACAGCAAAAGCCGGGTGCGGCAAGTGCGCACCCGGCAAAATGCGGTGTGTTTTGCGTTTTACAGCTCACAGGGGGCAAAACCGTCCTTGCCCAGCACCAGAACACGGGGATAGCCAGTTCCTTCAGCTGTGCGGCGGCTTCCTCAAAGCCAAAGGTCAGGGCCTTGGCTTCGTGGGCATCGGCGGTAATGGTCACATTGCCGCCCATGGTCAGCCATTCTTTCAGGATGGCCGGGGAGGGAAAGTAATCCTCGCGGAAGCCGCGATAAACCGAGCTGGTATTCACTTCCAGCACGCAGCCAGCCTGTGCAGCGGCTTCCAGTGCCTTGTGGGCAGCGGCGGTGTAGCGCGGGTCAGATTCATCAAAAAACTTGCCGCTGCCGTTCACCTTTTTGATCAGGTCAAAATGACCCAGGATGGTGGGCTTTTTGGCGGCAACTGCAGCTACGTTGGCAAAATACGTTTCCACCACAGCAAGGCCGTCGCCGTCAAAGTCGTCCTGGATGCAGGCAGCCAGGTCCGCTTCGCGCCAGTCAATCTCGTAATATTTGCCGGTCTTGGGGCCCTTAACATAATGGGCGCTGCCGATCCAGTAATCATAGGCAGCCGGGTCGTCATCGCTGTACAGATCCCATTCCAGGCCGCACAAAATGTCCAGCTTGCCGGCATAGCGCTCTTTCAGCTTGGCTACCTGGGCGCGGTACAGCTGGGTGCGTGCATTGGTCATGCAATACTCAATGTCGTGCGGGGTGTGGCTGTGGCCAGAGAAGCCCAGCGTTTTCAGCCCGGCTTTCCAGGCGCTCAGGGCAAGTTCCTCCGGGGTGTTTTTGCCGTCACACAGCTTGGTGTGAACATGGACCGAACTGAGCAGATATTCCTTAGCCATTACTGCATCCTCTCCTGTTTCACTTTATGGTCAATAACATGGCGCTTTTCCAGCTCTTTGGTGATGTCTTCTACGGAAATGCCAAGTTCAATCATCAAAACCATCACATGGTAGGCAAGGTCGCTGATCTCGTAAACGGTTTCCTCTTTGTCGCGCTTGCTGCCTGCAATGATCACTTCGGTGGATTCCTCGCCGACCTTTTTCAGAATCTTTTCCAGACCCTTGTCAAACAGGTAGGTGGTGTAGCTGCCCTCTTTGGGGTTGGTCTTGCGGCCTTCGATCAGCTCATACAACCCCTGCCAGGTGAACTGCTTCAGCTCATCGGAAACATAGACCGGGTTAAAGAAGCAGCTTTCCGCGCCGGTGTGGCAGGCGGGGCCGCTCTTGATGACATCCACGACCAAAGCGTCCTTATCGCAGTCTGCGGTGATGGAAACCACGCGCTGCACATTGCCGCTGGTTTCGCCCTTGCGCCAGATCTCCTGGCGGCTGCGGGACCAGAACACCGTGCGGCCCTCGGCAATCGTCAAAGCCAGGGTTTCGGCGTTCATATAAGCCAGGGTCAGAACCTCTTTGGTGTAGTGATCCTGCACAATGGCCGGAATCAGGCCGTTGGCATCAAATTTCAGAGTTTTGGAATTTTCGGTGATTTCCATGGCGAACTCCTTATCTAAAACGGCGAAAGGCTGGGTACACTCTGCCGGGCCGCAGATTCATGCGAACCGCACAGCCGGATTCCCAAAAGATTCCCCATTCTCAGTAAAAAACTATAAGTATAGTTTAGCGTGTTTTGCGTTGTTTGGCAAGCCCCAATTATATGGGCTGCTTTTGCCTGTTATACCCGCATCTCCACGCCGTTTTCACGCAGGTAAAGCTTCAAATCGCGGATGTCCACCTGCTTCGTGTGGAAGATGGAGGCTGCCAGCCCGGCGTCCACGCGGGGGTGGTTCAAGAACAGCTCCTTGAAGTCATCCATCTTGCCAGCACCGCCGGAAGCGATGATGGGCACGGCACAGCGCTGGGCCACGGCGTCCAGCAGCTCCAGGTCAAAGCCGTTCTTTACGCCGTCCGTGTCAATCGAGTTGACAACCAGCTCGCCCGCGCCGTTTTTCACGCCATGCTCCAGCCAGTCCAGAGCGTCAATGCCGGTGTTTTCGCGCCCGCCTTTGGTGAACAGCTTGAACTTGCCATCCACCCGCTTGATGTCCGCCGAAAGCACCACGCACTGATTGCCGTAACGCTGGGCAGCGGCGGAAATAATGGCCGGGTTCTTGATGGCACCGGAGTTGACACTTACTTTGTCGGCACCGCATTTCAGCACCCGGTCAAAATCTTCCAGGCTGCCGATGCCGCCGCCGACCGTCAGCGGGATAAAAATTTCGCTGGCAACGCGGCGCAGAATATCGGTAAAAATCGTGCGGCCCTCCACGCTGGCGGTGATATCATAAAACACCAGCTCATCAGCCCCGGCCGCGTTGTAATAGCGGGCCATCTCGACCGGGTCGGCCATATCCTGTAATCCGGCAAAGTTGACACCCTTGACCACACGGCCGTCTTTTACATCCAAGCACGGGATAATGCGTTTGGTAATCATGCGCCCAGCCCCCTTATTCCTGATACAGTGCCACAGCCTGTTTGAGGTCGATGGCGCCGGTGTAGATGGATTTGCCCAAAATTGCGGCGTGGCAGCCCATGGCCTGCAGCTCCGCCAGCTCTTCCATGCGGGCAATGCCGCCGGATGCCGTGATCTCCAGGCCGGAAATCTGCAACAGCTCACGGTACAGGTCCATGTTGGTGCCCTGCATTGTGCCGTCGCGGGAAATATCGGTGGCGATGATCGCCTGCACGCCAGCTTCGGCACAGCGGCGGCAGAAAGCAACGCCCGGTTCGGGGGTAACTTCTTTCCAGCCGTTCACAGCCACAAGGCCATCGCGCATGTCCACGCCAACGGCAATTTTGGGGCCGTATTTCTGCGCCATGCGGGCGGTAAAATCAAAATCCTTTACGGCAATGGTGCCCAGGATGCAGCGCCCCACGCCGAGAGAAAGATACTGTTCAATGCGGGCTTCGTCACGGATGCCGCCGCCGACCTCGATAAACAGCCCGCCCTGCTTAGCAATGGCGGCAATGGTGGTCATGTTGGCGGTGGTGTCATCCTTGGCGCCGTCCAAGTCCACCACATGCAGGTACTTGGCCCCGGCGGCAATAAACTCCCGTGCCTGGGCGGCGGGGTCTGCATTGTAAACGGTCATCTGGTCGTAATCGCCCTGGTACAGGCGCACGGCCTGCCCGCCGCGCAGATCAATGGCAGGATATAACTTCATGGCTGCACCTCACAATTCTGCAAAGGCCCGCAGCATGCGCAGGCCGGTATCGCCGGATTTTTCGGGGTGGAACTGCGTGCCGTATACCAGGCCGTTTTTCACAGCGCCCGTTACCGGGATGCTGTACTCACTGGCAGCCAGCGTGTTGGCGGCACAGTTTTTGGCGTAAAAACTGTGCACATAATACACATACTCACCGGGCTTGGTGTACTTGAACAGCGGGTCGTTTTCCCGCCCCGGCACAATGTCCAGCCGGTTCCAGCCGATGTGCGGCACTTTCAGGCTGGGGTCTTTCAAATCGTCTGCCAGCGGGCACACTTCGCCGGGAATCAGGCCAAGGCCGGTGTGCTCGCCGTACTCATAGCTTTTTTCAAACAGCAGCTGCATGCCCAGGCAGATGCCCAAAAGCGGTTTGTGCTCCACTTCCTGCTTGATAACGGGCACCAGGCCGGTGGCTTCCAGCTTGGCCATGGCATCGGCAAACGCGCCCACACCGGGCAGAATGATGTGGTCCGCCGCGCGGATGGCGGCAGCGTCGCGGGTCACTTTGGTTTCCAGCCCCAGGCTTTCCAGGCTGGAAGCCAGACTGAACAAGTTGCCCACGCCGTAATCAATAATTGCGATCATATACGTTCCCCCTTTTTGCATGCTGCTGTTGCAGCGCCCCTCTTAATACCTGGGGTTAATGTAGCCCCAGGGCCAGCCGGACCTCGTTCATTTGGATCTGGTCTGTGTCATATTGGTAAACCGTTCCATCGGCAAAGGTATAACGCACAAAAACGCCGGTGGGGTTTTTGGCGGTCTCTTCGGGTATTTCCACTTCCCACAAGTCCAGCACCGCGCCGCTGTGGTAGCGGACGGTGAGCGGCTCCCCCTGCGGGCAGCTTGGCTGCACTTTGCCCGCCCCGGCGGCGCAGATCAACCGGCATAACCGGCTGCTGGCATCCGGGTCCAGGGAGGAGGTTTCGCCGTTGCGGGTCAGCGCAGCGCCGATCTTGCCCGCGTTTTCCACACTGGCGGCAAAATCGGTGGAAAACCTGCGGTAGCGCTGGTGGTAACGCGCCGCCCAGCCAATGGTGCCAATGCAGATTACCAGAACCACACAGGCCGCCGCCAGGAACACCGCCCCGCCCCAGCCACGCCGCCGTTTGCCGGGTTTGATTCTGTCATACAGGTTCATGGTGTTCCCTCCTGATGCAGTGGGTCCAAAACCCATTTGAACTGTAATCATACCCCTTTAACCGGTTCCCTTTGCGGTCTGGTAATTCCGTCCCCATGCCACTTTACCCCAAAATCAAATCCAGCTCCTCAAAGAATCGCTGCATCTGTTCCGGGGTACCGATGGTGATGCGCAGATAATCGGAAAGGCGCGGGGCGCTGAAATAGCGGATCAGCACGCCTTTTTGCCGCAGGCGCTCAAAAATCTGTTTGCAGGGCATGCGGCTGGTGGTAACGAACAAAAAGTTGGTGGCGGAATCCGGCCCGGTAAAACCGCGCTCCCGCAGCTTGGTCATTGTGTCGGCGCGGGTGGCGCAGATCTTGCCCACCGTATCACGGAAGTAATTCTCATCCTCCATGGCGGCCACGGCGGCAGCCTGGGAGAGGGAATTGACGTTGTATGGGCTGTAGCTGAACTTGATGCGGTTCATATCGGCAATCAGCTCCGGGTTTGCCACGCAGAAGCCTACGCGGGCACCGGCCAGATTGTGGGATTTGGAGAAGGTCTGCACCACAATCACATTGTCATATTTCTTGGTCAGCGGAACGCAGCTGGCGTTTGGCCCGGCAAAATCAATGTACGCCTCGTCCACAATCACAATGCTGTCGGGGTTGGTGCGCACCACTTCCTCAATGGCGGCCACCGGCTGCAGCAGGGTGGTGGGGGCGTTGGGGTTGGCAATCACGATGGTCTCATTCAGGCCGTGGTACTTGCTCAAATCCAGCGAGAAATCTTCCTCCACCAGGATCACATGCTGCGGAATGTGCAACAAATCGCACAAAACCGGGTAAAAGCTGTAGGTGATATCGGCAAATGCCAGCGGGTGGGTTTCATCGCAGAAAGCGCGCAGCGCCAGCAGCAGGTTTTCATCGCTGCCGTTGCCGCACAAAATATTTTCCGGCTGCACGCCGCAGTGGCGGGCAATGGCGGCGCAGAGCGCGGCTTCGGTCAAATCGGAATACAGCCGCAGCCCCGGCACTGCTCCGGCCACCGCCGCCGCCACGCCGGGGGCAGGCGGGTAGGGGTTTTCGTTGGCGTTCAGCTTGACAAGGTCAGGCAGTTTCAGCTGCTCGCCGGGGGTGTAAGGCTCCAGCGCAGCCAGTGTTTTGGTAAAATAACGGCTCATTTGGGTCACCTCTTTGTTGGTGCAGCAGCCGGGCCGCCGCACCGGATCAGGAAAGTCCGTGACATAACGTGTATCCTGCGCCCATTTGGCGGGGTTGGTGTCGATGTAGTGCCAGATGGTGTTGTAATCGTCCGGGGAGCGGATGATGTGGTCGTAATATCCGCGCTGCCAGAGTGCATGCCCGGCAGTTTTGTTGGTCAGCCGTTTCAAAGTGGAGATAAACATCGGGATGACCTGGCTTGCGCGGGCGGATGTAGGGGGCGGCGTCCTCGACGCCCCGGATGGGCCTTGCTGAATGGCAATCAATAAATGGATGTGATTGGGCATTACAACATATTTTTCAATCCGCACATGGGGATAAAATGCAATCATATTCCCCAACTGCCGTGCAACAATTTTACCGGTTGGTGACAATCGGGTTCGCGGGGCGTCGGGGACGCCGCCCCCTACAATCGTTCCAAAGGTGCAACGCTTGTTTTTGGAACAAATCGTAATGAAATACACACCGGATTGGCTGTAATTATATGTTGCTAAACGGTTGGCCTTCCGCTCCGGTACCCCATCCTTCACTGGTCTTCAAAACGGATGGTAACGCTCTTGGCGTGGGCGTGCAGGCCCTCATGCTCGGCAAAATCGGCAATGCGAGATTGAACTTTGCCCAGGGCATCGCGGGTGTAATAAATGAAACTGGACTTTTTCACAAAATCGTCCACGCCCAGCGGGCTGGAAAAACGTGCCGTGCCGCTGGTGGGCAGGGTGTGGTTGGGGCCGGCAAAATAATCGCCCAGTGCTTCCGGCACATTCTTGCCCAGGAAAATGCTGCCCGCGTTCTTTACGCTGTTCAAAACGGCGAACGGGTCGTCCACACAAATTTCCAAATGCTCCGGGGCAATGATGTTCACGGCGTCAATGGCCTTGTTCATATCGTCCGTCACAATGATCTTGCCGTTGGTGTCCACGCTGGCGCGGGCGATGGCGGCGCGGGGCAGCTGTGGGATCTGCACTTCCAGCTCGGCTTGTACGGCCTTGGCCAGCTCGGCGCTGTCCGTTACCAGCACGGGGCTGGCCAGCTTGTCATGCTCGGCCTGGCTCAGCAGGTCAGCTGCCACCCAGGCGGGGTTGCAGCTGCCATCCGCCAGCACCAGAATCTCCGAAGGCCCGGCGATCATATCAATGCCAACCTTGCCGAACACTTTGCGCTTGGCGGTGGCAACGTAAATATTGCCGGGGCCGACGATCTTATCCACCGCGGGAATGCTCTCGGTGCCGTAAGCCAGCGCGGCCACGGCCTGGGCGCCGCCGGTCTTGAAGATCTTGTCAATACCGGCAATCACCGCAGCAGCCAGGATGGAGGGATTCACCTTGCCATCCGGCCCAGCGGGGGTGGTCATCACGATCTCCTTCACACCGGCCACCTTGGCGGGGATCACATCCATCAGTACGGTGCTGGGGTAAGCGGCGGTACCGCCCGGCACATACACACCGGCTTTTTCAATCGGGGTATATTTCTGGCCCAGCACAATGCCGGGGGTATCGTTCATCACAAAGTTCTTGTGGACCTGGTGCTCATGGAAGGCGCGGATGTTGGCGGCGGCCATCTTCAGGGTAGTCACAAAATCCTCACCGGCGGCTTCAAAGGCTTCGTCAATTTCCGCCTGGCTCACCCGCAGCTCGTCCAGCTGGGCGTGGTCAAATTTCAGGGCGTAATCTTTCAGGGCGGCATCACCGCGGGCGCGCACATCGGCAATAATGGCATCCACGGTTGCTTCCACGCTGGCTTCCGCACGGATATCACGGTTCAGGATTTCTTCAGGCTTCAAAGCGTCAAACTCAAAAATGCGGATCATTTGGCAAGCGCCTCCTTCATCTTGTTCAGCAGTTCGGTCAGCTGCGCGTACTTGAATTTGTAGCTGGCTTTGTTGGCAATGAACCGTGCCGAAATGGGCATGAACTCTTCCAGTACGGTCAGATTGTTTTCTTTCAGGGTGGTGCCGGTCTCCACAATATCCACGATCACATCCGAAAGCCCCAGGATGGGAGCCAGCTCAATGGAGCCGTTCAGCTTGATAATGTCAATATCGCGGCCAATGCTCTCGTAATGGGCGCGGGCAATGTTCACAAACTTGGTGGCAACGCGCAGGGCGCGGCTTTCATCGTCCACAAAGTTCCTGGGGCCTGCCACGCACATGCGGCACTTGCCCATGCCGGTATCCAGCAGCTCGTACACATCGGCACCGGATTCGGTCAGGATATCCTTGCCCACAATGCCAATGTCAGCAGCGCCGTGCTCTACATAAATGGCAACGTCGCTGGGCTTGACCAGGAAGTACCGCACCCCGGCTTCGGGGTTCTCCACCACCAGCTTGCGGGTCTCGTTATAGTTTTCGTTGGCTTCATACCCGGCAGCGGCCAGCAGGCCATAGGCTTTATCGCCCAGGCGGCCTTTGGGCAGGGCGATGTTCAGCCACTGGCGCTCGGTGCCCTGCTGCTGCACCGGCGGCAGGGGAGCGCTCAGGCGCTCCAGCTCGTCCAGGTAAAGGGCAAAGCCCAGGGCGCAGGCACCGGGGGTAAAGCGCTGAGCCAGCAGGTCATACCGGCCGCCTTTCAGCACGGCACGGGGCACCCCGGCCACATAGCCGCTGAACACCAGGCCGTTGTAATATTCCATATCACCGGCAAGGCTCAGATCCAGCTGCATGCCGCGTCCGGCATCGCCCAGTTCATTCTGCAGGCTCTGCAGTTCCAGCAGGGCATCCCGCTGAGCTTCGCACTGGCACTGGCTGCGGGCGGCGGCCAGCGTGGTGCCAAAGGGGCCGTGCAGGCTTAAAATAGCGGTCAGCGCGTTGGCGGCGGCTTCATCCAGCCCGCTTTGCAGCGCGGCGGCATACAGCTCGTGGGCGTTTTTATCGCGCAGCAGCTCCAACAGGCGCGGGCGGGCGGCGGCATCCACATGCAGGGTGTCCAGCAGGGCGGTCACAAAGCCCATATGGCTGACTTCCAGCACGGTGGGAACTTCCAGACTGGCCAGGCTTTCCAGCGCAAGGCGCACAACCTCGGCCTGTTCGGCAGCGCCAACCGCACCGATGCACTCCAGGCCCATCTGGCTGATCTCCGAGAAGGTGTGGCTTTCCCGGCTGGGGCGGCAGATCTGCTCTGTATAATAATACTTTTTGCATTCCCCGGCGGTGGGCTGGGCGTTCTTGGCGATCGAAAGCGTTACGTCTGGCTTGATGGCGCGCAGCTTGCCGTCCAGGTCGGTAAAAGTAATGACCTGGGAATCCGAAAGAAAGCGCTCATTCTGCTGATAGAGCGAATATTCCTCAAAATGGGAGCAGCGAAATTTGCGGTAGCCTGCACCCTCGTATAATACACGCAGCTGCAAAGTGCTGCGCTCAGCCGGTGAAAACCGGGAAAGATCAAGTTGCATGAATATACTCTCCTCTTTTAATCTCTTCCGAACCTCTTCCATTCCTCTTCATCCACAACCCACCAAGTTACGCGGGAATAGATGAATTTATTATACTTTTATGCATTAAAGATGTAAAGAGATTCCGCGCAAAATAATAGAATAAAAATACGGCCATCCCGCGCCCCAAAGGGCGCAGAACGGCCGTATGCTCAATGTTTGGTGCGCTGAACGTTGTAGGCTTTGACCATCAGCACGGTGTACCACAGCAGCAGTACCGAAAATACCACAAAGCTGCCGGAAGAAGCCTTGCCCAGCGGCACGCTGGCAGGCGCGGCAAGGCTGGCAATGCGCAACACCGTGTGGGCAGCCAGCAGCACCCCGCAGGCAACCAGCATCATGCGGGTGGAGCGGGTGTATTTCAGGTCGTCCACAGCGCGGCGGGCCGCAGGCAGGCTGCCCCACACAAGGCCCAGCAGCAGCCACAGGTCAGCCAGCCGAAAAAACGGCGCAGCAGCGGCCAAAGCCCCGCCGGCTTGCACCCAGGAACCGCACAAAACAAGCTCCAGTGCTGTGGCCGCCAACCCGCACACAAGCGCAGCCAGCCCCTGCCGTGTCAGCAGCAGGGCGCCGATCACCAGCAGCACGGTCAGGCTCAGTTCCGCCATGGTAACGCCTTCCGGCACACCCAGGAACGCCCGCCCCGCTGCGCCGATCCCCAGCAGCAGGAATCCGGCAGCCGCATAATTGTGGCGCTTTTCCATCTTAACACGTCCTTTTTGAAAAAGTCTGTTGCATAAAATCTTGAAAGGTTAAAGGGTATTATATCACGCGGTTCCCTCTTGCGCAAGGTGTGCGGCGGTGGTATAGTAATTACTATGCAATCCAAAACGCAGCTTTTTAACTGTACCTCAGGAGGTTTCTTGTATGCATATCCCAAAAGGCCCCACCGCCGGGCTGGAATTGGCGCTGTTTGAACCCGCTTTGCAGGCGGCGCTGCAGCCTTCCCCGGATTATGATGCGGCCCGCTGGCTGTATGTGCCCAATACCTATTCCGAGTACCGTTACATTTTGGGCACCCGCGGCAAAAAGCCGCTGATTTGCGTAGGTATCAACCCATCCACCGCGGCCCCGGATGCCCTGGACCCCACCTTGCAGAGCGCCCAGCGCATTGCCCTGGCTAACGGGTATGACAGCTTTTTGATGTTCAACGTGTACGCCCAGCGCGCCACCCGCCCCGATGATATGGAGCATGCGCTGAACCCCGCCCTGCACGCGGAAAACCGCAAGGCATTCCGGTACCTGCTGTCTTTATCGGACCAGCCTGCCGTGTGGGCGGCGTGGGGGAACATCATCCTGAAACGGGATTACCTGATGGACTGTATGCGGGATTTTGCCGCCGACGGCAAAGCGGCAGGCGCAAAGTGGTACACGGCAGGCCCGCTGTTAAAATCTGGTCAGCCGCACCACCCGCTGTACTTAAAAAAGGATACGCAGCTGCTGGACTTTGATATTGATGCCTATTTGTGCGCTCAGCGTGCAAAGTGAGATAGAGCAATACCAGATGATTCCCGCTGTATCGGCGCTTATGGCAACACCGCACAATTCCCGCCTTGCGGCTTAAGCACCGCTCCGGCAGCTGCGGCACGGCAGCTGCGTTGCCAAAATGCTCGATAAGACATCCAGTATTATCTGCGCTTTTGGCTTGGCATCTGCCGCACCTCGCTCGCCGTATCGGCACTTAGAATTATGCGGTATTGCCTTAGAATGATTTGGTATTGCCGGATAGAGGATAACCCCAGGCTTGGGAGAGGAGATAGAAAATCATGGCATTTGAAGTGGAATTTTCAAAACGGCTGGACCTGTTCGGCGCGGAAATTTTTGCCGCCCTGAATGATAAAAAGGTGGCCCTGGAAGCACAGGGCAAAAAGCTGTACAATCTTTCGGTCGGTACCCCGGACTTTGAGCCGATGCCACACATCAAGCAGGCATTGTGCGATGCCGCCATGGTGAGCGAAAACTGGAAGTATTCCCTGCGGGACCTGCCGGAACTGCTGAATACCGTGTGCGCTTATTACAAGCGCCGCTTTGATGTGGACGGCATTACCCCGGACCAGATCATGAGCTTTAACGGCAGCCAGGACGGCATGGGCCACATGGGCCTTGCCCTGCTGAACGACGGCGATGTGGTGCTGCTGCCGGACCCCTGCTACCCGGTGTTCATTACCGGTGTCAAGCTGGGCGGCGGCGTGCCGTACTACTATCACCTCTGACCAAAGAGCATAACTTCCTGCCTAATGTGAAGGAGATCCCCGACGATGTAGCCGATAAGGCCAAGATGATGATCGTATCCCTGCCGGCCAACCCGGTGGGCAGCGTGGGCAGCCCGGAGCTGTACCAGGAGATCGTGGATTTCTGCAATGCACATAAGATTCTGCTCGTCCATGATAACGCCTACAGCGATATCATCTTTGATGGTGCCGTGGGCCACAGCATCTTCAACATTCCCGGCGCCGAGACCTGCGCAGTCGAGTTCTTCTCCCTGAGCAAGAGCTTCAACGTGACCGGCGCGCGCATCAGCTTTTTGGTGGGCCGCCGTGATGTGATTGCCGCATGCAAGAAGCTGCGCACCCAGATCGATTTCGGCAAGTTCATCCCGGAGCAGAAAGCCGCCATTGCCGCTATGACAGGCCCGCTGGAGCCCATCAAGGCCCAGTGTGCCGAATACCAGCGCCGCCGCGACGCCCTGTGCGGGGGCTTCCGCTCCATCGGCTGGGATGTGCCGGACAGCCACGGCTCCATGTTCGTCTGGGCACCGGTCCCGCAGGGGCATGGCACCAGCATGGAGTTCTGCATGGAAATGATTGAAAAAGCCGGCGTGATCTGCACCCCCGGCTCCAGCTTTGGCCCGTCCGGTGAAGGCTACGTCCGTTTTGCCCTGACCCTGCCGGTGAAAAAAATCACCGAAGCCGTCCAGGCTGTCAAGAACAGCGGTCTGATTGGGTAAAGCAGGCAAACGGGGAAAATATAGAGCAAGGCCCGATACCGTGCGGTGAGATTCACCCCGGTATCGGGCCTTGCTGATTTTTGTTTGTGTTAGGGCAGGGGAGCAGCGGGGTCAGTGACCCCGCCCTACAAAGAAGGCAATGGTGAAGTTTTACCAGTCATTAGCAGGGTACTGGGGGTGGAAAACGCACTTGTACAACGAAGTTGCCACCATAAAAATTATTCCCCGGCAAATACTTCATCTGTCATATTGCCCGCCGCGTCAAACAGCGCCACGCGGAAGCTGCCCGCCCCGGCGGCATGGTCCTCAGCCTGCTCGGCGCAGGCTTTCCAGAACCGTGCGGCCTGCACGGCAGCGGTAAAGGCATCCCCCGGCTGTACGGCGGCAAACGCCCCGCACAAAACGGAAAGCATACACCCGGCCCCCGTCACGGTGCGCATCCGGTCGCTGCCGCCGCGCACGGTGCAGAGCTGCTGCCCATCGGCAATCAGATCCTCGGTGCCGGAAAGCAGCACCACACACCCCAGCTTTTGCGCCAGAGCTGCGGCCAGCCCGGCGGGCGCTTTGGGGGCGGTCAGACTGTCTACCCCGTGCTCGCTGCCGCCAAGGCCCAGCAGGGCGGCAGCCTCCCCGGCGTTCACCCGCACAATGGCGGGCTGCACCTGCTGCAAAAGGCTCTGGATGTTTGCCAGCCGCCAGGGGCTTGCGCCCACGCCCACCGGGTCCAGCACAACAGGGATGCCGCGGCGGTTTGCCGTGGCACCGGCGGTGCGGGCGGCGGTGAACTTGGCTTCGTCCGGGGTGCCGGTGTTCAGCACAACGGCGCTGGCCAAAGCGGCAATGTCGGCCATTTCCTGCGGGGCCTGGGCCATGATGGGGCTTGCCCCGATGGCCAGCGCCAGGTTGGCGCAGTCGTTGGCAGAAACAATGTTGGAAATGCAGTGCAGAAGCGGGTGCTGCGCCTGGATGGCAGCCAGCGGTGCGGATACGGACATAAATACAAACCTCGTGTTACTTGTTCAGGGCGTTCTGCATGGATTTCAGGGTGCCGTTCTTTTCCAGCGCAAACAGGATGATGCCGGCAATGATGGAACCACCCACGGTGGAAACCAGGAACGGCACAATGTAGGCATAGAACGCAATATCGCCGGCGGCTTTGCCCATAAACAGGATAGCGACCGGCCATGCCAGCAAACCGCCGATGATGCCGGTGCCGAACACCTCACCGATCAAAGTGGGCAGCAGCTTGTGGGTTTTGTGGTAGACAATGCCGCACAGCAAAGCGCCGCACATGCTGCCGGGGAACGCCATCAGGCTGCCAAGGCCCAGCAGGTTGCGCAGCAGGCTGGCCACAAATGCGGCACCAACGCCGTACCAGGGCCCCAGCAGAACGGCGCACAGCACATTGACCATGTGCTGCACCGGCGCGCACTTGCTGCCAAAAACAGGGAAAGAAAACATGCTGCCAACAACAGCAACGGCACACAGAACACCGGCCAGAGCCAGCTTTTTGGTATTGGACTTTTTCATATCGAGTACTCCTTTTTCAATATAACAAAAAAGCGGAAGGCTGCCGCAGGCATCTGCCGTCAGCCGCCTTGTACGGGCGCAGCAGGCAAACACTTCTCCCCACTGTTCGGTCGAAGCTTGCTGGCTTCCTCTCACGCCGGAACACGGCTTCCCATCGCTGAATCACAAAGCTCCGGGCGCTCCCCCGCAGCTTCGGGCACAATGCCTGTTTTCCTTCCTTTCCCCTAAGGCGGCCCAACGGGCCGGCCCTGATATGATGCAAAAAAGCAGGGGCCCAACGCGGAGCCCCTGCAAAAAAGACAGAACAAAACAGTTGAAAGTCTTCCTACGGTGGCATGGTCCACATCAGGTATTAAGGGTCGAAGCAGCGCTTCCTCTCAGCCAAAAAGGCTCCCCTGATTTCGTTACCCATCATAAACACTTACGGGAATTTTGTCAAGGTCTTGTTTTTATCCGCAAAAAGGGGTATGATAGTACTCGTTATGGGGAGCCACTATGGCTGAGAGGGAACAATCGGTTCCGACCCGATGAACCTGATGTGGGTAATGCCAACGTAGGGAGAATGCAACATTCGTGTACAAAGCGGGTGCGCCTTTTTCCGGCGCGCCCGTTTTTTGTTTTGCCTTTTTTGGAGGTTTTGTTTATGAAAGTTCTGCCGCAGCAGCTGCGCCTGTACGCTGTGACTGACCGCACCTGGCTGAACGGCCGCCGCCTTGCCGATGTAGTGGCCCAGGCCATTGACGGCGGGGCAACCTTTGTGCAGCTGCGGGAAAAATGCCTGGACGAACACGACCTGCTGGCCGAAGCCGAGGAACTGTCCGCCCTGTGCCACTTCCGTCATGTGCCGTTTGTGATTGATGATAATGTCGAGGTTGCTTTAGCAGCCGGGGCGGACGGCGTGCATGTGGGCCAGAGCGATATGGCCGCTAAGCGCGCCCGCGCCCTGCTGGGGCCGGATAAGATTTTGGGCGTATCGGCCCATAACGCTGCCGAGGCGCTGGCCGCCCAGGCCGACGGCGCGGACTACCTTGGCTGCGGCGCGGCCTTTGTGACCGGCACCAAGCTGGACGCCCACCCTGTTACTGCTGAAACCATGCGCGCGGTAACGGCGGCGGTCAACATCCCCGTTGTAGCCATCGGCGGCATTGACGCCGCCAACCTGCTGCAGCTGCAGGGCAGGGGGCTGGCCGGTGTGGCCGTTGTCAGCGCCATTTTTGCCCAGGCCGACCCCTGCGCTGCCAGCCGGGAACTGTACCGCCTGGCCGGGCAGTTATAATATGACCTTGCAGCTTTGGGGTGTTCAATACATCCTATCGCTGTTGGTGCGCTGTGCATTGGGGGCACCACCTTGCACGGCGGATATTTTTACCTGATGCTGAACCATGCCCGATACGGGCAACAGGAGGAAAAACATGAGAACAGCATTGACAATCGCTGGCAGTGACTCCAGCGGCGGCGCCGGAATTCAGGCCGACATCAAAACCATGACGATGAACGGCGTGTTTGCCATGAGCGCCATCACCGCCCTGACCGCCCAGAACACTACTGGGGTAACCGGCATCCTGAATTCAACGCCGGAATTTTTAGCGCAGCAGCTGGATGCCGTGTTTACGGATATCTACCCGGATGCTGTCAAGATCGGTATGGTCAGCTCCCAGGAGCTGATCCGCGTGATCGCCCAAAAGCTGCGGCAGTACGGCGCAAAGCATATCGTGGTGGACCCCGTGATGGTGGCAACCTCCGGCGCAGCCCTGCTGGAACCGGACGCAGTTACCGCGCTGGAAACCGAGCTTTTGCCCCTGGCGGAAGTCATTACCCCCAACATCCCCGAAGCGGAGATCCTGTGCGGCCACAGCATTAAGACGGCTGCCGATATGGAAAACGCCGCTAAAGAGATCAGCCAGAAATTTGGCTGCAATGTGCTGTGCAAGGGCGGGCATAACCTGAACGATGCCAACGACCTGCTGGTGCTGACCGATGGCAGCGCCGCCTGGTTCAACGGCCAGCGCATTGATAACCCCAACACCCACGGCACCGGCTGCACCCTGTCCAGCGCCATTGCCTCCAACTTGGCAAAGGGCTATGATTTGGAAACCGCTGTGCGCCGCGCCAAGGCGTATATTTCCGGCGCATTGGCCGCCATGCTGGACCTGGGCCATGGCTCCGGCCCCATGAACCACGCCTTTGCATTGGATAACGAGTGGAGCAAGGAGGCCGAAGCATGAAAAAGACTTCTGTATTCCAAAACAGCCTGATCTGGTTCGGCGCTGGTGTTTCCATTGCTGAGATCCTGACCGGCACTTACTTTGCCCCCCTCGGCATGGCCAAGGGCTTTGCCGCAATCCTGCTGGGCCATCTGATCGGCTGCACCATGATGTTCTTTGCCGGTCTCATCGGCGGGCGCACCGGGCTTTCCGCCATGGAAACCTCCAAGCTCAGCTTTGGCAAAAAGGGCAGCCTGTGGTTTGCCGCCCTCAACGTGCTGCAGCTGGTCGGCTGGACAGCCATCATGATTTATGACGGCGCGCTGGCGGCAAACGGCATTGCCGGTGTGGGTGCCTGGCTGTGGTGCCTTGTTATCGGCGCATTGATCTTGGTCTGGATTCTGATCGGCCTGACCGACTTGGGCCGCATCAACCAGGTGGTTATGGTGCTGCTGTTCGTGCTGACCCTTGTCATGTGCAAGGTCATCTTCTTTGGCGGCAACGGTATCATGACCGCGCAGGATGATTCCCTCAGCTTTGGCGCTGCCGTGGAGCTGGCCGTTGCCATGCCGCTGTCCTGGCTGCCGCTCATCAGCGATTACACCCGCGAAGCCGAAAAGCCCTTTGCCGCTACCCTGGCCAGCACTGTTACTTACGGCGTTGTTTCCTGCTGGATGTACCTCATTGGCATGGGCGCTGCCATCTATACCGGCCAGAGCGATATCGCCCAGATCCTGCTGCAGGCTGGCCTTGGAGTGGTCGGCCTGCTGATTGTGGTGTTCTCTACCGTCACCACCACCTTCCTGGATGCTTGGAGCGCCGGTATCTCTGCCGAGACCATCGCCCCCAAGTTCAAGGGCAAGCAGGTCGCTTTGATCGTGACCGTCATTGGCACCGTGGGCGCGATTGTTTTCCCCATGGATGATATCACCGATTTCCTGTACCTCATCGGCTCTGTGTTTGCCCCGATGATCGCCGTGCAGATTGCCGATGCTTTTATCCTGCATTCGGATGCTTCCGCCAAGGAGCTTTCCGCTTCCCGCATGATCATCTGGCTGGTGGGCTTTGTGATCTACCGCATCTTGATGAACATTGACTTTGTGCTGGGCAATACCCTGCCGGATATGCTCATCACCATGTTCATCACCGTGGTGTGGGGGCTGTGCGTGGAAAAGAACAAGAGCAAGGCATAAAATAAGGGCAATACCGCATAATTCTAAGTGCCGATACGGCGAGCGAGGTGCGGCAGATGCCAAGCCAAAAGCGCAGATAATACTGGATGTCTTATCGAGCATTTTGGCAACGCAGATGCCGTGCCGCAGCTGCCGGAGCGGTGCTTAAGCCGCAAGGCGGGAATTGTGCGGTGTTGCCTAAGAAATCCCCATAAAATGCAAAAGCAGAGCTGTCAAAAGCTCTGCTTTTTTCGTATACACGCCAAATGGTATTTTATCCCTGTAGGGCGGGATGCCCTCATCCCGCCGCCGGGCCTTGCCGTATATTCCATTATTTGTTAGGCCCTGCGTGTGGAACCACCCCTCAGTCACCTGTGGTGACAGCTCCCCTCAAAGGGGAGCCAATCTCTTTCTTTTAGATTGCGGTGGCTCCCCTTTGAGGGGAGCTGGACGCGGAGCGGCCTGAGGGGTGGCTCCTCGTCACAAACCTAAAAATATTCATGCCGGGGCTGCGGAGCGGTGCTTAAGCCGTCAGGCGGGAATTGTGCGGTATTGCCCTATAATAAAACTTGCCGCAAACCCTGCACTCAATAAATCGCTTCCTCCCTCCAATGTGCCAGGCGGTGCACCGTTTCGTCATCCTCCACCCAGCCCTCCACGGGGCTGGCGGCGGCGTTGGGGGCGTAACTCTGCATCACGCCGGGGCTGCGCCCGGCCAGGTATTCCCGCGCGTTTTTCTGGCGGGCGGGCACCGGCGGCTGGCCGCAGCAGTCCGGCTTGGCGGGCTCGGCCTGCTTGGGTGTGTGGGAGGGCTGTTTGCGCAGGTCAATAATGCTGTTGGCGGTGTTCTGCTGCGTTTGGCCGCGGGCGGTGCCATCCGCCTGATGGGTGATACGGGTACTCATTCTGCATCCCTTCTTTCTACCCATCATGATTCCCGCCGCTATGGTCCCTTATGCGGGGAGGCAAAAATTGCCCTGTCCAACTTCGGCAAAATATGCTATACTGATAGTCCAATTCAAACCAAAGGAGCTGCCCCCATGGATGTCAAAATCAATCAAGTCATTTTACATATTCTGGATGCCGGCGCATCGGAACCGGTGCTTTCGGACCGGCCGATGGAGCTGGATGCTGACCTTTATGAATATTTTTCCGTCTGCATTGAAAAGGCATTTGCCAGCGATGACAGCAAAAACTGCCGCTTTCTGCCGGATTCCCCCTTTTTGCAGGAGATGCAGCACAACGATGACTTTATTGACCTTTCGCGCCGTATTGCGGGTGTGATTTTTGAACAGCTGCTGCAATATCAGGGCATCCCCTCCGGTGACCTGGCCGTGGTGGACTGCGCTGTGGACGGTGTGCCGTTTTATGCAGTGCTTAAACTGAACTACCGCCCCGGCTTTACCCATGTAACCAACGTGATGGGCAACGGCCAGTGCAGCACCATTGCGCCGCAGCGCACCCTGCTGCCTGGCAACAGCAAGGCGGACGAAGCCGCGCTGATCGACCGCGCCAACCTGACCATTCGCCTGATTGAAAAAAAGGTGGCGCTGGACGATAAAAAAGACTTTTACCTTTCCACAAAAGTGTTTGCCTGCACCCAGGCCATGCCGGAAAAGGCCAAGCTGAAAGCTGTATGCGAAACCGCTGTGGCCGCCGTGCAGCAGGCCTACCCGGAGCCGGAACAGCTGGACGATGTGCCGCCCTTTGATGGCGGCACCGAAACCGCCGTGGAGCTGCTGGTACGCAACCAGGCGGTGGATAACACCATCTCGGTGGAGGATGTGCGCACCCGCATGGAGGAGCAGTATCCCCTTGCCGTGCCCGCTTTTGAGCAGGCGCTGGCGGATTCCGGCGTGGAGCGCAACGACCGGGTCACGGTCAGCCCGTCCCGCATCAAAAAGCTGGAAAGCCGCAGCTTTAAGACCGAATCCGGTATTGAGATCAAGATCCCCGCGGAACTGTGCAACAGCGACGATGCAGTGGAGTTCATCCACAGCGCAACGGGCGGGCTTTCGCTGCTGATCAAGGACGTTTTGGTGTAAAACTGGCAAATATATTGCCTTTTGGGGGCTGCCCGGTATAGGGCGGCTCTTTTGGTATAGAACAGTAAAAAACAATTTATTTTAATGGAATTTGCCACAAGGACAGTTCAATTTTGCAAATGGACGGCCCACAGCTAACTGCTTATAATGGTGGGAACGAAGAGAAAGCTTTATAAGGCAATACCGCACAATTCCCGCCTGACGGCTTAAGCACCGCTCCGGCGGCTACGGCACGGCATCTGCGTTGCCAAAATGCTCGATAATGTCGGGTTGCGGTACCCGCATCGTGCTTCGGGGGCAAAAACCCCTCGCACTCTGCGACCGCTGCCCCTGCTTCGGTTCGCTGTTTTCGCCACTGGCGGCGCTCACCTTTGCAGCATCCAGTATTATCTGCGCTTTTGGCTTAGCATCTGCCGCACCTCGCTCACCGTATCGGCACTTAGAATTATGCGGTATTGCCATAAAGACATTTGGAAAAGTGAAAGGAACGTGGTTTGCGGCATGGCCAGCCATACAGGCAAAATTGATATGATCCGCGGCTCCATCATCAAATCGGCGGCACTGTTTGCCCTGCCGATCTGTGTGGGCAATATCTTGCAGCAGCTTTACGGCACGGTGGATACCCTTGTGGTGGGCAATTTCTGTGATTCCGCCGCGCTGGCGGCGGTGGGCACCGCCACACAGCCAATGGAAATTCTGCTGTGCGTATTTTTGGGCATCGGCAACGGGGCGTCCATCCTTGTTTCTCAGGAAATGGGCCGCCGCAATGCGGATGGGCTGCGCATGCTGGTGCACACAGCGGTGTGGTTTTTGTATCTGTGCGCCATCCCGGTCACGATACTGGCAATGTTTGTCGGCCCGGCGCTGCTGCGGCTGATGCAGGTCCCGGCAGATGCCTTTGATTATGCGGTGCTCTACCTGCGGATCACGGCGCTGGGCACCCTGGGCAACCTTGGCTATAACATGAACGCCGGTATTCTGCGCGGGCTGGGGGACAGCCGGTCCACCTTGCTGTTGCTGCTGATCTCCTGCCTGACCAATATTGTGCTGGATGTTGCCTTTGTGGCGGTGCTGGGCATGGGTGTGGCCGGTGCGGCGCTGGCAACCACCATTGCGCTGTATCTTTCCTGGCTGACCAGCATCCTGTACGCCCGCCGCAATTACGAGGGTTTGCAATTTCCTCTGCTGCCCCATGGATATGATAAGGCGCAGCTGGCGGCTATCCTGAAAGTGGGTGTGCCGCTGGGGCTGAATAACTCGCTGTACTCGGTGGGGCATGTGGCGGTGCAGGCTGTGTATAATATGCAGGGCTCGGTGTTTGTGGCCGGGTGCTCCATTGCAGGCCGCGTGACCGGCATTGCCGGTATTGCCATCACCTCGTTTTCTTCTGCCGCGGTGGTGTTTGCCGGGCAGAACCTGGGCGCCGGCAACTACCGCCGCTTGCAGCGGGGCGTGGTGCAGATCACCTGCGCTGCCGGTGTAGTTACATTACTGATTGGCCTGGTGGCTACTGTGTTCTGCCGCCCGCTGCTGGGGCTGTTCAGCAGCGACCCGGCGGTTCTGGATGCCGCAGTGCGCTATACCTGGTGGGTGCTGCCTTTTATCTGGACTTATGCGGTATTCAACTGCATGATGAGCTTTGTCAACGGTACCGGCGCGGTCAAATATACCACGGTGGTCAACCTGCTGATCCTGTGGGCTGTGCGCATCCCGGCGGCGTATATCCTGCATGCGCTGGGGTATGGCACTTCCTCCATGGCCTGCGTTTCCCTCAGCTATGCCGTGGGCCTGGTGGCCATGCTCGGTTATTTTTTGACCCCGGAATGGGGCAAACTGCGCCGCAAAGCAAAGGAACTGGGGGACGCGGTGACGGCGGAAACAGAACCGACACTGTAAAATATAAAATCAATAAAAGTCTGCGGAGAACTCCCAAAATGACAGAACGAATCATCGGCAACCAAATCCGGCTGATTCCCTATTATCGGAATGATGCGGTGTCCCTGCCGTGGTATCGGGACAGGGACGTCTGGGTTCAAGAAAATAGATACGGAATGGTATGAATATCGGCTTTGAAAAGATTGTGGGGAATGGGCGGAGAAGAAGATAAAGCGGGAAGTAAATATGTCAACAGGAATCATGATTATTGGTCCGTCCGGAAGTGGAAAGACAACACTGGGGAAAGTGGTTGCTGAAAAATTGGGATATGCCATAACGTAATGAGATATACGACAAGGCCCTGTTTGCGTAAACAGCAACTACCCAAAAAATAACCCGCCAGCAAGCAGCAACAGAAATACGCTGCCGCCCGCTGGCGGGTTTGGCATGTTTTACAACGCTTTACTTCAAATCAATACCGGTACACAATGCCCTGCTTGACGGCGTTGGATGCCTGCTGCCCGGCCAGGCGGCTGGCGAGGGCCAGCGCAAAGGGGATGGCCGCACCCAGCGCTTCGCCGGTAATGATGTTGCCGTCCAGCGTGATGGGCAGGCCGGTGTACTCGGCCCCGGCGGCGGTCAGTTTATCTTCCATGCCGGGGTAAACCGTTGCCTTTTTGCCCTGCAAAATGCCGAACGCCGCCAACACAGACGGTGCGGCGCAGATTGCGGCCACGACCTTGCCTGCGGCGGCAAACTCGGTGCAGACCTTGCGCACCGTGGCATCGGCTTTCAGGTTGTCCACACCCGGAATGCCGCCGGGCAGGATGGCGGCATCAAAAGCGGAATAATCCAGCTCTTCGGCCAGAGCATCCGCCACAACGCTGATGCTGCGGGCAGATTTGACGATCTTTTCGCCGCCCACGGCAGCAATCGTTACTTCCACACCGGAACGGCGCAGCAGATCCACGCACAAAAGGCCCTCGCACTCTTCCAGGCCGGGCGCAAAAAAGATAACAGCTTTGCTCATACAAAACACTCCTTTACAAAATAATACAATTTGAATAATATAAAACAAATATACAAATATGACTAAAACTCTTCTGAATAATACAATCTGGAAAATACAAATAAAATATACGAATTAAAATGGGTGGAACCGCGCGACCAGCAGGCCAATGAATGGTAGGGGTGCGGCCCGGCGGCGCAGCGCCGTGATAAGCCCCACCAGCGAAAGCACATCTACCAGCAGCGTCAGGCTCAACGCAACCTGCTCCAGCACCGGAACAAACCCAAGCGCGGCACAGATGGTTGCCAGCATCAACACCATCAGCCCTTGGTTCAGGTGGAACCGTACAAATTCATCCTGCCGCCATTTGGTGCAGGCGGGAATTAAAATCAAAATGCTCAGGTAGCACAAAGCACCCATCCAGCGGGCCGTGCTGCTGACGGCGGGTTCTTCCGGCTGGGGGTGTTCCGCTTTGGCCGGTTCAGCAGGGGCAGCCGCGGGGGTGCTGCGCTTTTTCTTTTTACTCATACTTGCCGCCAAACAAAAAGTCCATGCATGCAGGCACCTGCTTGGCCCAGCAGGCTTCGCAGTGGGTGCCGTCCGGCTGCATATAGGGGTCAACGGCGGCGCCTTTGCCCAGCAGCGCGCGGCATACTTCCAGCGCATTGGCGGTGTATTCGCCCAAAGCACCGGGATTATCGCTCTCTTTTTCGCCCCAGCTCAGATAAACACGGGTGCCGGGGTGGATCGTGGCGTTGGCAATCTCCTGCCGCAGCTCCGGCATGCACAGCCGCACCGAGGGCGACAGGCATGCTGCTTTGGAAAACACTTTGTTGTAAGCGGTGATGGCGTACAGGCTCATCAGGCCGCCCATGCTGCTGCCGCCAATGGCCGTGTTGGCACGGCCAGGCAGGGTGGGGTAGCGCTTGTCCATCATCGGCTTGAACTCTTTGGTCAGCCACTCCATGTATTCATGCCCAGTGCCCGCAATGCCGCCGAACCAGTCCGACTGGTAGGGACAGTATTCTTCCAGCCGCTTGTTGCCCTCGTGGTTGCACTCCGGTGCGGCAATGATCCAGTTGGGGTGGGCGTCACAGTATTCTTTCAGCCCCCAGCAGGTGCCGTATGTGGCGGTGGAGTCAAAAAACAGGTTGTGGCCGTCAAACATATAGAGTACGGGATATTTTTTGCCGGAAGTCTGCCAGTCATCCGGCAGGTAAACAAAAGTCCGGCGGGTCAGCCCGTACGGGGTAATGCTGACATCAAACGTTTCAACCATACAAAATCCCCCAATTCCAGCAGGGCAAACGCCCGGCCAAAAGATTGGTATTATTGTACCGCAAAAACCGATCTTTGACAACCGCCCGCAATCTGCCCGCTCTTGGTGGAAAACTATTGTCATGATTTGTGTCTTGACACATGACAACTTCGGCGGTACAATGCTGAAAGATATCTGAGAGGAGCAAGAGTATGGGAAAGCTTAAGGAATTTTTGAAGCGCAAGGACGTTGTGTTCTCGGCGCATCGCTATGGCATCGATGCTATGGGCGCTATGGCTCAGGGCCTGTTTGCCAGTTTACTGATCGGCACCATCATTAAAACGCTGGGCGAGCAGATCGGCCTGCAGTTTTTGGTGGATGCCGGTACTTTCGCCCAGAGCGTGGCCGGGCCTGCCATGGCGGCTTCCATCGGTTACGCCCTGCACACCCCGCCGCTGGTGCTGTTCAGCCTGATCGCTGTGGGCAGCGCGGCCAACAGCCTGGGCGGTGCAGGCGGCCCCCTGGCCGTATACTTTATCGCCATTGTTTCGGCAGAGTGCGGCAAGCTTGTCAGCAAAGAGACCAAAGTCGATATCATCGTTACCCCGGCGGTCACCATTCTGGTGGGCACGGGTCTGAGTGTGCTGTTTGCCCCTGCCATCGGCGCGGCGGCTTCTGCGGTGGGCAGCGTGATCATGTGGGCTACTGAGCTGCAGCCCCTGCTGATGGGCATTCTGGTTTCGGTGCTGGTTGGCATTGCGCTGACTTTGCCCATTTCCAGCGCAGCCATCTGCGCGGCGCTCAACCTGACCGGTCTGGCGGGCGGCGCTGCCGTTGCAGGCTGCTGCGCCCAGATGGTCGGCTTTGCCGTGATGAGCTTTAAGGAAAACGGCGTAGGTGGTCTGGTCAGCCAGGGCATTGGCACCAGCATGCTGCAAATGCCCAACATCCTGAAAAAGCCCCGCGTGTGGCTGCCGCCGATCATTGCTTCCGCCATTACCGGCCCCATTGCCACCTGCGTGTTCAAATTGCAGATGAACGGCCCGGCGGTTTCTTCCGGCATGGGCACCTGCGGCCTGGTGGGTCAGATCGGCGTGTACACCGGCTGGGTGGCCGATGTGGCATCCGGCGCAAAAGCGGGCATCACCGCCTTTGACTGGGCAGGCTTACTGCTGGTCAGCTTTGTTCTGCCCGCCGTGCTGTGCGCGGTGCTGGGCGCGCTGTTCCGCAAAAAGGGCTGGATCAAGGACGGCGACCTGAAGCTGGACTAAACCAATGGACGTTCAGGAAGTGTGGGCGCTGCTGGAACAGCACCAGGGCGAGCAATTTTATACCGCAAAATGCCTGCCGTTTTGCTAAGGCAATACCGCATAATTCTAAGTGCCGATACGGCGAGCGAGGTGCGGCAGATGCTAAGCCAAAAGCGCAGATAATACTGGATGCTGCAAAGGTGAGCGCCGCCAGTGGCGGAAATAGCGAACCGAAGCAGGGGCAGCGGTCGCAGAGTGCGAGGGGCTTTTGCCCCCGAAGCACGATGCGGGTACCGCAACCCGACATTATCGAGCATTTTGGCAACGCAGATGCCGTGCCGCAGCTGCCGGAGCGGTGATTAAGCCGTCAGGCGGGAATTGTGCGGTGTTGCCTTAAGACAATCAAAGAACTTTTTCGGCAGTGCCGGGCAGATTTCTGCCCGGCACTGGCTTTTTTACTAAAAATCGACGGATAAAATTTAATATCAAGTCTTAAAAATTGTCTTTACAAATCTCAAAACTGTGCTATAATAAGGTTATAGAACAAGGTATAATATGCTGACGCAAAAACTTTAATTCAGAATAAATCTTAAACTATGAATAAGGAGAATGTTATGAACAAGTATGCTGGTACCCAGAGCGAGAAAAACCTGATGACCGCATTTGCGGGCGAATCCGAAGCACGCAACAAGTACACCTTCTTTGCCTCCGTGGCCAAAAAGCAGGGGTTTGAGCAGATCGCAGCACTGTTTTTGAAAACGGCTGATAACGAAAAAGAACATGCCAAGCTGTGGTTCAAGGAGCTGAACGGCATCGGCGATACCGCCGACAACCTGAAAGCCGCCGCCGCGGGCGAAAATTACGAATGGACCGATATGTATGACAGCTTTGCCAAGACGGCTGAGGAAGAGGGCTTCCCCGAACTGGCTGCCCGGTTCCGCCTGGTGGGAGCCATTGAAAAGCATCACGAAGAGCGCTACCGCGCCCTGCTGCACAACATTGAAATGGCAGAAGTGTTTGCCAAGAGCGAAGTAAAAGTGTGGGAGTGCCGCAACTGCGGCCACATCGTTGTGGGCACCCAGGCCCCCGAAGTCTGCCCCACCTGCAATCACCCCCAGAGCTACTTTGAAGTCCACGCGGAAAATTATTGATGATGGAGAACCGCCCCGGAAAGCATAACCTTTCCGGGGCGGTTTTTGGTGTGGGAAAATGTATTTTATGGGGCTAAGAATGGGAAAAATAGTTGAGTGGGTGGTATCGCCCATAACGGGATTTCCCCTAAAGCCCCGGAACGCTCAAGACCGTTCCGAAACATTATGAATGATGCACGCTCTGCTGTAATGCCATGAACATTGCAAAAATTTGAAATATCTACATACCCAATGTTCCGGCGGGATCGGATGCCCCCATCCTACTGATATGATAAAGACAGATTGCCTTAAATCAGTTCGCGCTGGGGGCCTGGCTCAGGTCGGTGCCAAAGTACTTCTCGCTGATCTCGGCAATGGTGCCGTCCTCGCGCAACTCATTGATAGCCTGGTTCAGAGCTTCGCGCAGGGTGGCGGTTTCATCGCCCTTGCGCACAGGGAAAGCAACCTGGGAAGCATCATTGGTCAAAGCCGCAATCTTGATGTTCGCATCGGGATGCTCTTTCAGGTAGTCAAAATAGGTTACTTCGGCGTTCAGGGTGGCATCCACACGGCCGTTCAGCAGCAGCTCAATGGTCTGGTTCAGGTCATCCACGCCGGTGGTTTTGGCGCCATAGCTTTCGGCCAGTGTTGCATAGGTGCTGGAAATGGTGTTGGCGGTGATCTTGCCGTTCAGATCCTCAAAGCTGTTGATGCTGTCATCATCGCTTTTTACAATAATGGCAGTGCGGATGTAGCAGTACGGGTCAGAAAAATCGTATTTCTGGGCGCGCTCTTCGGTAATTTCCACGCCGTTGGCCATGCTGTCATAGCGGCCGCCGTCCACGCCGGCCAGCAGGCCGTCCCATTCGCCCTCCACAAAGGTGGCCTTTACGCCAAGCTTTTCGGCAACCTTCTGGGCAACTTCAATGTCGAAGCCAACCAGCTGGTCGTTTTCGTCATGGTAGGTCCAGGGGGACCAGGTGCCCTCGGTGCCAAACACGATCTCGCCGCGCTGCTGAATCTGGGCCAGCAGATCGCCGGAGTTATCGGCGCTGGCAGCGGTTTCGCTGGAAGTATCCGCTGCCGGTGCAGCAGAGGACGCTGCGGAGGAACCGCAGGCGGACAGCAGGGCGGCTGCCAGTACGGCAGCGGTCAATGCTTTCAGTTTCATATGTGCTTCTCCTTGGTTGTGTAAAAACTTTTATTTATCTTCCACCAGACGCAAAAAAGCGCGGGTGCGTTCCTCGCGTGGGGCGGTAAAAATCTCTTTGGCGGGACCCTGTTCCACCACAACGCCGTGCTCCATGAACACGACCTGGTTAGAAACATTGCGGGCAAAGCCCATCTCGTGGGTCACGACCAGCATTGTCATGCCATCGGCGGCCAGGTCCCGCATCACGGCCAGCACTTCCACGGTCAGCTCCGGGTCCAGCGCGCTGGTGGGCTCGTCAAAATAGATGATCTTGGGGTCGGTGACAATGGCGCGGGCAATGGCCACGCGCTGCTGCTGCCCGCCGGAAAGCTGATTGGGGTAGCTGGCACCGCGGTTGCCCAGGCCGACCTTTTCCAGCGCTTTTTGGGCGCGGGCTTCGGCCTCATCCCTGGGCATTTTGCGGGCAACAATCAACCCTTCGGTCACGTTCTGCAGCGCGGTCTTATTCAAAAACAGGTTGTAATTCTGGAACACAAACGCTGTGTGGCGGCGGGCTTCGTACATCTCAGTGCGGCGCACATGGCCCAAATGGTAGGTCTGGCCGTCCAGCACCATAGTGCCGTCCTCGGCCTGGTCCAAAAAGTTGGCGCAGCGCAGCAGCGTGGTCTTGCCGGAACCGGAAGGCCCGATCAGCGAAACAACCTCGCCCTTGTGCACCGTCAGGTCCACGCCTTTCAGCACATCCAGCGTGCTGAACGATTTGCGGATTCCGGTGATTTTCAGCATCTCCTGCATGGCGGCACCTCCTCAGGAATTCTGGCTGAAGCCCTTGGCGTTCAGCTTTTTTTCGCCCCAGCGCTGGACCTGCGTCAGGATGGTGGAGAACATCAGGTAGATAAAGGCAACTTCCAGATAAAGCGGCAGCGATTCATAGGTGCGCGCCACAATGCGCTGGGTGGCCATAAACATCTCGGTTACCGTAATGTTTGCGGCAAGGGAGGTATCTTTGAGCAGGGAAATCAGCGAGTTGAACAGCGGCGGGAACGCCGTGCGCAGTGCCTGCGGCAGCACAATACGGCGCATCGTCTGCAGATAGGTCATGCCAACGCAGTACCCGGCTTCCATCTGACCAGCGGGAACAGATTCCAGCGCGGCGCGGATGGTCTCGGCGCAGTAGGCACCCTCATTGATGGCAAAGCAGGCCACAGCAGCCGGGAACGGGTTGATCAGTACGCCAAGGCTGGGCAGGCCATAAAACACCACGAACAGCTGTACCAGCACCGGGGTGCCGCGGATGACCCAGACATAAAACCGGGCAAGTTGCCGCAGAACGGGGATTTTGGCGGTCTGCACAAGGGCAGTAATCAGCGCAATGACCAACGCAAGCGCAAAAGAAATGATCGTAAGCGGCAGGGTGACCGTAAGGCCGTTAATTAAAATCTTAGGAAAAGAGTCAATCAAAATGCCGACCAGACGTGTATTCACAGCGGAGTCCTTTCCGTTTTTGCAAAACAAGATAAAAATAGACAAACTACCCATCATTATACTAGGGTATGGGAGAAAAAGCAAATTAAATCTGCTTCATAAAATAAAGCAGAGTACAAAATGGCAGGCAAAAACACAAAAGCCCGCTTGAAAAGCGGGCTTTTGTGCATAGAGGGGTGGGAAAGTATATAAAGGTCAGAAGATGGTAATGTAATAAATGGGAACTTAAAGGGGTTATACTCTGTTTTTCTCTTTCTTGTTACAAGTACATTATAACCTTGATTATTAAAATGTCAAATGCAATACTTGCAATTTTGTTTTGCTTTTATTATAATGATGCCCAGATAACTTAAAATAATTCAGCATATGCACAGAAAATGAAAGGGTTTTCGGTTTTGTAATGCCATACAAGGTTTATTTGCTTTATTTTATTTTTATTGTGCTCATTGACTAAAACTGACAGGAAGTGACTCGACATGGATGAATTAGACAGCAAAATCATCCAGCTTATGATGCGCAACGCCCGCATGCCGGTCAAGGAAATCGCCAAACAGGTCAACCTGACCAGTCCGGCGGTGTCCAGCCGTATCCACCGCATGGAGCAGGAGGGCATCATCGGCGGCTATACCGTGCGCCTGCACCACCCTGGCGAGAATAACCGAGTCCAGGCGTTGATTTCCATCCAGACGGCGGTATCGGAACGGGACCATTTCCTTAAAATGATCCAGGGCGAACCGCAGATCCTGCAGTGCTACCGCGTGACCGGCAGCTATAACTTTATCGTCAAGGTCAGCTGCCCCGGCATTGATGCACTGGAACACCTGCTGACCCACCTGCAAAAGATGGGCAACACCAACACCCAGATCATTCTTGCCACACCGCTGGACCGCAGTCTGAGCCTGGAAGGGGACGTATAAATGGAATTGCATATTTGTAAACAATGCGGTCTGGTGGCTCCCAAGGGAACTACCGTCTGCCCGCGCTGCGGCAGTGCGCTGCCCCCCACCAAAGCAGAAGCCAGCCGCCCGCGCTATACCATCCATGTGGACCCGGATATGGTTCAATACTGGGATGATGAAGACGAGGATGAATTTCCGCTGAAAGAGGATCCCTTTTTCATGTGGTATGGGGGCGAGCAACAGGAAGAGATGGGCACTGGGCATTACCTTGCAACGCTGCTGTTTGCCATCCCGGTGGTGGGCCTTATCATGATGATTTACTGGAGCCTTTGCGGCAGCAAATGGGAGGAACGCCAGAAGCTGGCCACTGCCTGCATGATCAAGCGGCTGGTGGGGGACCTGGTCATTCTGGCCCTGCTGATTGCGGCGCACAGTGTGATCGTTGGCCTTTCTTACATGCCCATCCTGCTTGGCGGCATGGGTTATTAAAAGGAGGGAAGCACAGTGAAAGCAAGCGTGATTATCCCCAATCTGAATGGTGCTGGCTGGCTGCGGGATTCCATCGAATCCATCTGGGCGCAGACTGAGCAGGACTTTGAGCTGATCGTGATCGATAACGGCTCCACCGATGAAAGCCTCGAAATTGCCCGCAGCTACTGCGATAACCCCCGCTACCACCTGATCGAAAACAGCGAGAATACCGGTTTTTCCCATGCGGTCAACCAAGGCATCGCCATGGCCAAAGGCGAGTATATGGCCTTGTTCAATAACGATGCCTTTGCCGAACCGAACTGGTTGGAAGAGCTGCTGAAAACCGCTGAGAGCGACCCGAAGATTTTTGCGGTATCCAGCCTGATGCTGCGCTATTACGAGCCGGAACTGGCCGATGACGCCGGAGATTATGTGACGATTCTGGGCTTTGCCTGCAAGCGCGGCGACGGCCTGAAAGCCAGCCGCTACCAGAAGCCCTGCCGTATTTTTTCTGCCTGTGGCGGCGCAGCACTGTACAGAAAATCCATTTTGGATAAAATTGGCGTTTTTGACGAATTGTTTTTTGCCTACTATGAGGATGTTGACCTCAGCTGGCGCGCCAACAATTTTGGTTATAAAAACGTCTATTGCCCCACCGCAAAGTGCCGCCATATCTGCGGTGCCACCACCGGCGCGGTGCGGTATAACCCATTCAAAAGCATTCAGAGCGGCCGCAACAGCATTCTGCTGCCCTACAAAAACCAGCCGGTGGTCATGCTGGTTGTCAATTTTATCCCCATGCTGCTGGGCTATTTGTTGAAAGTTATCATGTTCCGTCACCGCGGTTTCGGCAATGATTATGCCAAGGGCTATGCGGAAGCCAAGATCGCCCTGCCCAAAATCAAAAAGCCCAAATTTTACTGGCGTAATTTGCCTAACTATTTATGGTGCGAGGGCAGCATGATCGTTGGGCTGTTCCGCTACCTGGTCTACCGCGTTCAGCGCGCGCTGAAAATTACCTGAAAGATAACGGAAGCAATAGAATAAAATAAAGCATGTGATTTCCCGCCCGACAAAGGTGGAAAAAGCACATGCTTTTTGTATTTGTGGAATCGTGTTATATCTAAGGCAATACCGCATAATTCTAAGTGCCGATACGGCGAGCGAGGTGCGGCAGCTGCTAGGCCAAAAGCGCAGATAATACTGGATGCTGCAAAGGTGAGCGCCGCCAGTGGCGGAAACAGCGAACCGAAGCAGGGGCAGCGGTCGCAGAGTGCGAGGGGCTTTTGCCCCCGAAGCACGATGCGGGTACCGCAACCCGACATTATCGAGCATTTTGGCAACGCAGATGCCGTGCCGCAGCCGTCGGAGCGGTGCTTAAGCCGTAAGGCGGGAATTGTGCGGTGTTGCCCTAAATATGTCTATATTCTGTAGAGAAACGTAGGGGTACACACGAACATGTGGCTGATGAGGCAAGGCCCGATGCGCGGGACGATGCAAGCATCGTCCCCTACAAATGCTTGCTGGGGTTTCGTGGATATTCGTTATTTTCTCCCGCGCTGCAATTCGATCCAGGCCAGGTCTCCGCGCTCCAGGCCGTGGATCAAAACCTCGGCAGTGGCAATGTTGGTGGCAACGGGGATGGCGCGGGTATCGCACAGGCGCAGCAGGGTAACGGCGTTCGGCTCATTGGGCCGGGCGTTGACGGGGTCGCGGAAAAACAGCAGCATATCAATTTCGCCGCAGGCAATCATGGAGGAAATCTGCTCGGCACCGCCGCGTGCACCGGGGTACAGGCAGCGAACCGGCAGCCCACAGGCATCGTGTACCACTTTGCCCGTCACGCCGGTGGCAACCAGTTCGTTCTGAGACAGAATACGCACATAGGCTGTGCAGAACTGGGCCAAAAGCTCTTTGCGGGAATCATGGGCAATCAATGCGATCCTCAAGGTGGGTGCCTCCTATAATTAGTTATTTATATAATATCATAGAATAGATTGCTGAAAAATGCAAGCCACCTTTGGTTAAACCACCCGCTAACCCCGAAAAAGCGTGCAGTGTTACCAAAAAACTTTATACGATTTTGGCAAAACCGCTTTGTGCGAATGTGCTATAATATGTACAATAAATACATAACCTGTAAGGCACCAAAAGCGCCGCACAGGCAAAGGAGGAAAAACGCTATGAAAAAATCCGCACAGACCGTCATTCGGGAAGGCGCCTGCTATACTATCGCTGCCGCCAATGGCCGCGTACTGGAAGTTGCCGATTTCAACACCGAGAACGGCGCATCCATCCGCCTGTGGAGCTATGAGGGTCAGCCCTGGCAGCAATGGATTTTTGAGGAAGCCGCCGAAGGCCAGTACCGCATCAAAAACCGCTTTACCGGCAAGGTGATGGACCTGGCCATGAGTGGTGTTGTGAACGGAACCTGGGTGCACCAGTGGGAGAAAACCACCGGCAAGGGCCAGCGGTGGGAGATTGTTCCCGCCGATGGCGGCAAGGCTAAGATCCGCAATGTGCTGGCTGATAAGGTCATTGACCTGGTAGGCATGCGGGTCGATAACGGTACCCAGGCCCAGATCTGGCAGGATGTGTTTGGCGAAAACCAGCTGTGGAGCATCCAGCCCGTGCCGGATAAGCTGCTGCAAAAGGATATGCCAAAGCCGGAACCCAAGAAAACGGCCCCCAAGTCCACCCGCACCCAGACCGGCACCGGCCGCGCCAAAAAAGACCGGCGGCAAAGGCGGACGCCGCGCAGCCAAGTAAAGCAGAGAAAACCGAATAAATAAAATTGAAACAGCCCGCTCATCCGGCAACAAACGGATGGACGGGCTGTTGCGGTTACATTTTGAAAGCCAAACTTTACTGGCGGATCATGCGGTAGCCAACGCCGATGTGGGTCTGGATATAGCGGGGGTGGCTGGGGTCTTCCTCAATTTTTTGCGCAGCGTTGCCATAAATACGCGCAGGGACGGCGTATCCGATGCGGCCGGGCTGCCCCAGACTTCGTTCAGCAGATAGTTGTGGGTCAGCACTTTGCCGGTGTTCTTGGCCAGCACGCAGATCAGCTTGTACTCAATGGGGGTCAGGTGAATCTCCGTTCCGCCGCGGTACACACAGCCTGCGGCATAGTCAATGCGCAGTTCTCCGTTCTCGTATATGCTGGCCTGGTCACCTGCGCGGGAAGTATCATACCGCACACGGCGCAGCGCCACGCGCAGCCGGGCCAAAAGCTCCTCTACGCTGAACGGCTTGGTCAGGTAATCATCTGCACCGGCATCCAGGGCGGATACTTTGTCGGTATCATCACTGCGGGCCGAAACCACCAGAATGGGCACGTTGCTCCACCCGCGAATCTTGCGGATCACATCAATACCGTCCATATCCGGCAGGCCAAGGTCCAGCAAAATTACATCCGGCCGTGCCGAAGCAGCTTCCAACAGGGCACCGGCTCCGTTCTGTACACGGTGGTACTGATAATTGCGGGTTTCCAGTGTGGTGGAGATCAGCCGTGCAACAGCCGGGTCATCCTCCACCACAAGGATCAGCGGTTTATTCATACAGGGTCACCTCAGTTCGCGGGAGTGTAAAACGGAAGCAGGCACCGTGCGGTGCAACGTTCTGTACATCGATCACACCGCCATGGGCGGCAACAATGGAACGGCACAAGGCCAGCCCAAGACCCAGCCCGCGGCGGCCATCGCTGCGGGTTTTGCCAAGGGTATAAAACATATCAAACAGCTTGTCCCGGCTTTCTTCCGGGATGCCGGGGCCGTCATCCGTTACGCAGATGCGGACAAATTTACCCTCCGGCGCGGCGAAAAGCTCGATGCGGGAATGTTCGGGGGTATATTTGATGGCGTTGTTGATGAGGTTCACCAGCACCTGCTCGATCAGCTGGGCGTCCATATCGGCCATCAGCAGGTCATCCGCCACGTTGGTCACAATGGTGTGGCGGGCGGCGTCATGGTCTAAATGGGTCAGTACATCGTCAAAAATGTCTTGAATCAGCTCCGGCTGAATGCGCAGGTTTACCTGGCCGTTCTCCATCCGGGTGATGGAAAGCAGATTTTCCACCAGATGGTTCAGCCAGTTGGCGTCCTCATAAATTGCGGCAGAAAGCTCCCGGCGCTTTTCCTCGGTCAGCAGGGGATTTTTCTCGGTCAAAATCAGCGCGTTGCCGGAAATGCTTGTCAGCGGGGTGCGCAGGTCATGGCTGATGCTGCGCAGCAGGTTGGCGCGCAGCTGTTCCTGGCGGGCGGCTTCCTCAATTTCGCGCCGGGCGCGGTTGGAGGTTTCTTTTTCCAGCGCCAGGGAACACACATCCAGGATGGATAATGCCAGATTGTGCTCATAGGTGCTGAACTCATGCAGCGCCGGGCAACTGCGGTAATCCGTCTGGGCGGGAGGGGGCAGAATCAGGGTTCCCGGTGCAATGTGCTCCGGCGCGGGGGCAAAGCAGACCGGGCGCTCCAACAGCTTGCCCAGCTGGGTGGCCGTTATCCGCAGAATGGTGTCAGGGTCCTCGGCCCCCAACAGGCTGCGGCTGGCTTCCAGCAGCACCTGCGAAGCATAGGCCTTGCGCTCGCTTTGGGCGGCCTGTACCTTGATACGCCCCGTCAGCGAGGAGCAGAGCAGCGAAACGCAGAGCATGACCACTGCCGTTACCATGTCGTCTGACCGGATGCGGAACTGCATAAAGGGGTCAATGAACATATAGTTGACCAGCATCACCGAGAACAGCGAAGCCACGACGCCGTACACCAACCCCGATGTAAAGACGTTGATATACATGACGCCCAGGATATAGGTCAGGATATAGTTGGAAGAAACAAAATCCAGCCGGAAAAATACCCAGCTTGTCAGCGTACACAGCGCAAGAACCAATGCGGTCAGGGCGCAGTCCCGCAGCCAAAGCAGGGCAGGTTCGCGTTGCGGCATGGGTGCAGGCTCCTTTCCACTACAGGGCAGGGAATGCGGCAAGGCGGCCCAGCACTGTATTTATCCTATGGCAACACCGCACAATTCCCGCCTTGCGGCTTAAGCACTGCTCCGGCAGCTGCGGCACGGCATCTGCGTTGCCAAAATGCTCGATAAGACATCCAGTATTATCTGCGCTTTTGGCTTGGCATCTGCCGCACCTCGCTCACCGTATCGGCACTTAGAATTATGCGGTATTGCCCTATTATAACATATTGCCGAACTCTTTGATACAAACGGAATAATCTTTATATAAATTTAATGCAGGCCTACCCTATCCGCGGCAGCCCCGGCACTTTTTTGCACGCTGGGCGGGGCATTGGTTGAAATCAGGCCGCAAATCGGTTATACTATTTTGTAATAATTGGATTGTTCTGCCCTGCGGGCGGTATTGCCATATAAAAAGGAGTGTTTTACTATGTCCCATACCGTTATGGTGACCGGTGCCGATGGCTTTATCGGCAGCCATCTGGCCGAAGAGCTGGTAAAAAGCGGCGAGAAAGTGCGTGCTTTCTGCCTGTATAACTCGTTTGGTTCCCTGGGCTGGATCGATACCCTGCCCCCGGAGATCCGCAATGAAATGGATATCTTTATGGGCGATGTACGTGACCCCAACGGTGTGCGTACTGCCATGCGCGGGCAGGAGCGCGTGTTCCATCTGGCTGCCCTGATTGCCATTCCGTTCAGCTACCACAGCCCGGACAGCTATGTGGATACCAACATCAAGGGCACCCTGAACGTGCTGAACGCCGCCCGCGAGCTGGGCACCCAGCGCGTGATGGTTACTTCCACCAGCGAAGTATACGGCACCGCCCAGTATGTGCCCATTGACGAGCACCACCCGTTCCAGGGCCAGAGCCCCTACTCTGCCACCAAGATCGGCGCGGACCGCCTGGCCGAGAGCTTCTACCGCAGCTTTGACCTACCGGTTTCCATCGTGCGCCCCTTCAACACCTATGGCCCGCGCCAGAGCGGCCGCGCCATTATCCCCACCATCATCACCCAGCTGCTGGCCGGCCAGCAGGAAATCAAGCTGGGCAGCCTGACCCCCACCCGCGACTTTAACTATGTCAAGGACACCGCCCACGGCTTTATGGCCATTGCGGACTGCGATGCCGCCATTGGCCAGGAAATCAACATTGCCACCGGCGTGGAACATTCCATCGGCGATTTGGCCAATGAGCTGATTGCCCAGATCAACCCCAGCGCCAGGATCGTCTGCGAAGCCGAGCGCCTGCGCCCCGAAAAGAGCGAGGTCAACCGCCTGCTGGGCGATGCCACCAAGCTGCGTACCCTGACCGATTGGAAACCGCAGTATACCTTTGAACAGGGCCTTGCCGAAACCATTGAGTTCCTGCGCGGCAACCTAGACCAGTACAAGGTCGGCCAGTACATTCTGTAAGGCCGGTTGTAAGGGAGTTTTATGCCAATAAAATTACAAAAGCTGCCCGCCGCTGTGCGGTGGGGGCTGGCTGTGCTGTGCGCCGCCGTGTGCGGCGTGCTGTGGGCTTATTACTGGCGGGTGTTCTTTGGGCTGGATAGCCGTGTGTCCCCCCTGGTGGTTACACTGGGGTGTGCGGCCTTTCTGGAAGTATGTCTGCTGGCCGGGTATTGTGTGCGGCGGTTTGCAAGGATTTGCGGCAAAAGGGGCCGTGTGCATCTTTTTGTGCGGGCTGCTGTTTGCATTTGCCAACCCGCCGCTGCAAACGCCGGACGAAGCCGACCATTACCTGCGCACCTATGCCATCTCCACCGGGCACTTTGATTTTGATGCTTCCCGCACCTACCCGGACGATGTGGCCTACCTGCTGGAAGCGTTCCCCGGTGCATGGGTGAATGCGCATACCTCTGCCGGTGTGGGCACTGACCCCGATACCGGGGCGAAAAAAGCCTATAACACCGCGGGCTATGCCCTGAAGCAATACGGCAAGGACGGCGCAGTGCAGAGCATGGCGGACAGCTTTGCCCTGTACCTGGCGCACGATGTGCGGGATTCTGTGCCGGACCCGGTCAGCGAGCCGGTCAGCTTTCTGGTCATTCCATTCCTGCCGGGCGCGGTCGGTATGGCGCTGGCACGCCTGCTGGGCTTTGGCGCGCTGGGCTGCCTGTATGGGGGGCGCATCGTCAACCTGCTGGCCTACACGCTGTTGTGCGCGTTGGCGCTGGCCAAAGCGGAGCGTTACCGCCCGGCCTTTGCGGCCGTTATGCTGCTGCCGATGTCGCTGTTTATGGGGGCGTCGCTGAGCTATGATGCAACCCTGCTGGGTTGCTATTACCTGATGCTTGCCCTGCTGACCCGCAAGGAGTGGAACACCCAAACGGCGGGCATTTACACCGCCGCCTGCATCTTTGTCAATATCGCTAAACCGTACCTGAACCTTTTGTGGGTGCTGCCTATCTTTTTGGTGGCAAAGCGGGAATGGCACGCCAAGGGACGCCGCCCGCTGTGGGCGCTGGGCAGCTTTGGCGGTGCTATGGCCGTTACCCTGCTGACGGAATGGTACGGAACGGCGTTCCGCTATAACTATCCCATGATTGAGCGCCAGGGCGGCAGCACGGTAAACGGCGGTGAACAGCTGGCCTTTGTGCTGCGCAACCCTCTGCGGACCATTGCTGCGTACTGGGGAACCCTGGGAGAGAATGATTTCTTTATTGGGCAGCTCGGCCTGTTCGGCTGGAAGGACCTGCCCATCAGCTTTTTGAACCTGACCGGCCTGCTGGTGCTGCTGTTGGCCGCCCTGCTGGCTGCTGCGCAGCCAAAACGCGCCGATGCGTTCCCCACCCGCCGCCGCGTGGGCGGGGCGGCACTGCTGGCGCTGGTGTACGCCGCCGGTGCCATGGCAGCCATGTATATCACCTATACCCCGGTGGGCATGGTGCGCATTGTGGGGCTGCAGGCGCGGTATTTCCTCTGCGTCTGGCTGGCATTGCTGCCCGCCCTGGCCGTGCTGCTGCGCAAAACCATCCGCCCCGCCATCACGGAAGAAAAGGCCGAAGCGGTCATCACCCCGCTGTGCGCCTGCTATGCCGTTTTGGGCGCTGTGCTGCTCTTCCAGCACTACTTTGTGGGGCCGGTGTACGTCGTATACGCGTGAGCTGGCTTACGCGTATATGAGAGAATAGTTAAAAGAATAATGGCGGTGTGCCCGTGGCACGATCAAATCTGCGGTTTTTCGCGGCTTTTGCGTGATAGTCTTCGGGTATAGAATCAGCCTTTATATGCTTACCTTGCCCCAAATTTCTAAGCCGCCCACCGGGCGGCGGTCCACCAACATGATTCTCTATTATTTTTTAATTTCAATCCGGGAGGTGCTGTACCGTGCAGATTGTATTCGGCCTGCTGTTTTTGCTGTTCTTCTCCGCATGCTGTCTGTGCGTGGCGGCATGTACCCGGTTCGATGCCGCCCTGCTGCCGCTGCCCGCCTTGTGCGGGTCGGTCGTGGTGCTGTATCTGCTTTCCCTGCTGGGGCTTTTGCAGTTCGGCCATTTTATCATCATGGCGGTCTGGCTGGCCGGCGGGGTCTATTTTGGGGTGCGTGCCGGGTGGCGGGCTATCCGGCGGGCGCTGTTCAGCCCCGGCTTTTTGCTGTTTGTGGGCGGCAGCTGCTTTTTGTGGGTACTGTTTGCTTTGCAGCAGCCCATGTTTACCCAGTGGGATGAATTTACCGCCTGGGGCCTTGCCCCCAAGATGGTGGCAGAGCGCGCTGCACTGTATGTGGCGGATCCCATCAACCTGACGGCGAGCTTTACCTACCCGGCAACCAGTCTGGTTTCCTATCTCTTCCAGCGCGTACCGGGCCAGTTTTATGAATGGCAGTGCCTGGCCGGGCTGGATATTTTGTTCCTGGCCTGCATTGCCCCGGCGGCAGCCATGCCGCGCAAAAACTGGGCGGGTACTGTGTTGGTGTTTGCTGCGGGCTTTCTTCTGCCGTTCTTTTTCAGCGTGGTTCCGGCGGGCACCCCATCCACCATTTACGCCAACGCCATGGCGGATACCCCCCTGGCGCTGCTGTTTGGCGGAACCCTGTGCCTGTATGCCGCGGCGGGCGGGCGCAAAACCGGCTTTTTTGCCTGTGCCATGCCACTTGCCGTGCTGACCATGACCAAAGATATCGGTTTTGCCTATGCCTTGATCGTTACGTTCCTGATCGGGCTGGATCAGCTGTTCGGTACGCCGCACCCGGATACAAAGCCTGCCCGCATTTTCGGCGTATCGCTGGCAAAATGCAGCATTCTGGCGGCGGTGGTGCTGGCGGTGTTTATCAGCTGGAACCGCTATACCGCCGCCGTGACCCCAACCGAAACCACTGGGGCCAGCGTGGGCAGCGCGGGCCTGAGCTATGGTGCTGTGCTGACCGGCGGCATCAGGCAGCTGCTGGGCATTGGGCGCGAAGAACGCTTTGCCCAGATCATGCAGAGCATGGGCCAGGCATTTTTGTACCGCCGCGTCTGTTTGGTGGGCGCGCCCATCATGGCCGTCAGCTGCATTCTGCTGCTGTTCACGGCGGCCTTTGTGGCAGCGCCTGCCGGTGCCGCACGCCGCCGCACCGTGGTTGGCTTTGTGGGCGGGGTGTTCTGCTTTGCCGCGCTGTATCTCTTCCACCTGATTTTGTACTTCTACAATTTCTCCGAGGCCGAAGGCTCCGCCTTGAAGGACTATGAGCGTTATATCGCGCCCTACCTGCAGGGGTGGATGCTGTACGGCTTCTGTGTGCTGGGCTTTGCGGTGGGGCAGGGCAGCGGCGCGGCGCAGCGGCTGGGCCGTGCGGCGCTGGGGCTGGCCGCTGCGGCAGTGCTGGGTATTTTTGCCTGGCGCGGTGTGCCCGCAGCCGGGTTCTGGACCAACGCCGACAGCCTGTACACCCTGCGCCGCGATGTAAAGAACCGCGCTGAAGCAATGAACACCGTGCTGGACTGGCCGGACCGCGTGCTGGTCATCAGTCAGGGCGATGATGCCACCCGCTGGTACTACTACAAGTATGAGCTGACCGCCAAGGTGGTCAACGGCTATGGCGGTACCTGGTGGGGCAACGATGATTATTCCAGCCGGTGGGACTCCGACTTTATGAACCTGGTGGAAAGCCTGAACTGGACCTTGTATGACTTTGAGGCGGTCTGCACCGCAGACTCTCTGACCGCCTATATGGAGGAAAAGCAGATCGACTACCTGCTGATCGACCGTGCGGACGACTATCTGGAGCGGGAGTTCAGCAGCCGGTTCGAAGGCGGGCTGAAAGCGAATATGCCCGCAACCCTCTACCGGTTTGAAGGCCGCAGCAAACCTATCGCCTTTACCCCGGTGGCTGTGGCAGAAAGCGGGGTGGTACAATGAAAGATAAACGCCCAACCAAGCGTTTTGCCGCCCCCGCCCGTGCGGGCCGCCCGCTGCGCCCCCAGCAGCTGCTGATATTGGCATATGCCGCCGCTGTTATTGTGTGGCTGGTGTACGTGCTGGTGGGCAGCGCTGTGATGCTGAACCATAAAGCAGACGGCACTATGGTGATCCGCACCCTGACGGTGGATGACCTGGAATTTGAAAGCTTTGTCAATTATGATGACGATGAATGGCATACCGCGCCGGTGGATGAACCCGGCTGGTATCTTTCCACCGACAACGACCCGCACATCATCTGGCGGGGCGAAGCCTGGCTGGAAACGGTGGAGCTGGACGCCGTGCACTACCTGCCGCCCGGCAGCGTAGCATTGTATTACCTGCGCCCCGGCCAGACCGAGTACAGCGAGACCCAGAAAGTTTTTGCCCGCGTGAGCGGCGAAAACCAGTATACCTTTGACCTGGGCGGCCTTACCGTGACCGGGCTGCGCATTGACCCGGACAGTGTGGGCGGCGTGCCTACCCGGCTGGACGGCGTGGCGCTCAACCCGGTGCAGCCGTGGTACCTGCGCTTTGTGCCAAACGGCGGCCAATGGCTGCTGCTGTTGTTTGCCCCGGCTGTGGGGGCTGCGTTTGCCTGCCTTGCCGTTGATGTTTTCCGCAAAAAGTAAAAAAGAGCCCTGTGGGGCGGTGCGCCCATGGCTTGGGGGCACACCCGCAGGGCTTTTATGTTGTATAAAATGGTGATTCTATGGAGCTGCTTTGCATCTTTGCCGCGCTGGCGGTGCTGTTTTTGTTCTGCGCGTTCCTAACGCTCAAATGTAACCTGCATGCTGCGCTGGCCCCGCTGAGCGCGCTGGGTATTGCCGTTGCCTGGCTGACGGCTGCGGGCATGGCAAACCTGCTGCTGCCCGGCACTGTGCTGCTGTGGGCGGTGTTTGCGGGCAGCGGCGTGTGGGCGCTGGTGCCCCACAAAGGCCAGCGCCCGGCCTACCGCCGCCTGGTTACACCGGGGGCGGTGCTGTTCTGGGGCATGGCGCTGGCATTTGCGGTGTACTTTTTCATCCGCCAGCCGCTGGCAACCAAGTATGATGAACTCAGCCTGTGGGCTACCGCCGTAAAGGTGACCAAGGCGGATAACCGCCTGTATGCCCTGGCTACCCTTGGAACCCCCTGGCCCCAGACCCAGAACCCCGGCCTGCCGCTGCTCTCCTACTTCTTCCAGTTTTTGGGCCATTATGCAGACTGGAAGATCTATGTGGCGTATGATGTGCTGGCCGCCGCCGTATTTGCCGCGGTGCTGGGCGGGCTGAACTTCCGCCAGTACCGCATTGCGGTGCCGCTGGCAGCAATCTGCTGGTTTGCCCCCTGGTTTTTGACGGTGTATAACCATACGATCTATCTGGATACCACTTATATGACCGCCTATGGCGATGTGCCCGCGGGCCTTGCACTGGGCGGCGCTGTGGCGCTGTGGCTGGCGCTGCGCAAAACCGGCGGCCCCAAGTGGGCCGTACTGCCGGTACTGGCGCTGGCGGCCAACATCAAGGCCAACACCTTTGTGCTGTCCCTGGTGGCGGCGGGGCTGATGGCTGTGGATGCCTGGCTGTTTGCGGAGCACCCCTTCAAAAAGGGCCTTGCCCGGCGCACCGGCTTTGCCATTGCCTGCTTTGCCGCGCCCATGCTGATCTATTATTTCTGGAACATCCGCTATGTGGGCATTCTGGTTGCCAAAAGTGCCAGCGAGGGCGGCACCGGCGAAACCAGCGCCCCCTTGTCCGCTGTGGTCATCAACGGCATCAAGATTTTGCTGGGCCAGCCGGTGGAGGGCTTTTACGCCGAGCGCCAGAGCCAGTTCACCCAAGCCATGGCCGATATGGGCCACCAGTTCTGGACTTCGGATGGTCGGCTGAGCATGATCGGCCAGGGCCGCAATGTTGTGGTGCTGATTCTGCTGGTGTTCTTGGTGGCGGCCATCTGCGCCAGAGGCCGCCAGCTCAAGCTGCGCATTGGCTGCATCGGGGTGCTGTCCCTTGCATGCTTTGTGGGGTATAACCTCATGCTGGCGCTCAGCTATGGCTTTATTTTCAAGCCGGATCAGGCCGTGGGGCTGGTGGATTATAACCGCTATATCTATACCTACTATATCGGCTGGTTCTTTATGGCGCTGGCCTGCTGGAGCACCGCCCTGCAAACCGCGGATGGCGAACAGAAAGCCCCGGCCCGCCGCTGGATTGCCCTGGCGGGCCAGGCCGGTGTTCTGCTGATGGCCGCCGCCATGCTGGTGCGGGTGAACGGCATGATCCTGCCGCAGCTTTCGGTGCTGGGCTTCTCGGATGGCGAATTCGCCGACCGCAAGACCGCCCGCGCCGAAGCTGACTGGCTGTGCAGCGATTACCTGAACGAAAACGACCGCGTGTTTTTTGTCAGCCAGGGGGATAACGGCGAACACTGGTTCTCTGCCGTGTTTGATTTTTACCCCGTCCTGGTGGATTACTCCGGCGTGGGGGCCACGCAGGAGGGCGGCGGCGGAACCTTCGGCCTGCCGGAGCTGGAACCGCAGGAGGAGGGCGTGAAGCAGCGCTACTACCACCCCTACACCGCTGAACGCCTGGATGAAACCGTGCGTGCCAACGGCTGTACGGTGCTTTACCTGCAAAAGATCGACGATATCTTTGTGCAGAGCTATCAGAACCTGTTTACCGACCACCTGGCCGCTGCACAGGCGGGGCAGACCCTGCTCTACCGCGTAACGGATGCCGGGTATGAGCCGGTCACAATGCAGATGAGCAAGGAGACGGCCCAATGAAAGAGATGACATGGAAAAGCCGCCTGAACCGACTGTTTGCCCATCGCTTTGCCTTGCCGGTGCTGTGCTGGTGCGCGGCGCTGGTGTTCTGGCTGGTGCAGGGTGCGGTGGCCTTTGCGGGGGACAGCTCCGCCAAGGCAAAAGGCACCCTGACTGAAACCTCGATCCCCATTGAAAGCTGGCAGCTGGCCGAGCTGACCTGGGGGGAGCCGGGGGAGAACAGCGCACCCCAGGGCCAGCTGATTACCACAGGCGGCGACCCGCAGATGATTTTGGAGGATGTATCCGGCCGCGTGGTGCGTACCGTGAGCTACAACGTGGAGTTTGACGGCGATTCCCGCGAAATGTGCCTGTATTACACCACAAAAACGGGGGAGCCCTACAGCCAGGACCGCCGCGTCTTCCCCAAAGTGCTGGCAGACGGCACCTATGTGTACACCTTGCCGCGCACCCAGATCGTGGCACTGCGGCTGGACCCCTGCAGCCCCGATGAAAACAAGACCGTGGGCCTGACCTTTACTCCGCAAAGCATTACCCTGAACGCCGCCAGCACCCTGCCCGGCGGGGCAGATTACTTTATCCCCACCTGGTACCAGCTGTTTGGCCTGATCGTGTACCCCGCCCTTGCCGCCGCCGCATTGGATTGGCTGTGGGCCGTGGGCAGACAGCTTGCCAAAAAGAAACAATAACCCGACAATAGCCTGATACAACAAAGCACCGTGCCGCAAGCAGGAGAACCCCCTGCATGGCGGCACGGTGTTTGTTGTTGGTATGGGTGAAATCAGCAAAAGGCATCCCCCAGCCGAGAGCGAATGTATTCCAGGAACGCGGCAGATGCTGGGGCATATTGCCATCGGGTGGTGCTGTCCTGGGCATTGTTCCCGGCCATGGTGGCCACCGGCACCGACAGGATCTTCGCCAACCTGTTCTGGATGGGGGTGATGATCTGGAGGAAATGAAAAGCGGGCTAAGCAGCCAAAAAGGAATCACAATGTTGAGGCAACACCGCACAATTCCCGCCTTGCGGCTTAAGCACCGCTCCGGCAGCTGCGGCACGGCATCTGCGTTGCCAAAATGCTCGATAATGACGGGTTGCGGTACCCGCATCGTGCTTCGGGGGCAAAAGCCCCTCGCACTCTGCGACCGCTGCCCCTGATTCGGTTCGCTGTTTCCGCCACTGGCGGCGCTCACCTTTGCAGCATCCAGTATTATCTGCGCTTTTGGCTTGGCATCTGCCGCACCTCGCTCGCCGTATCGGCACTTAGAATTATGCGGTATTGCCTTGAGAATCTTGAATGACACAACAAAAAAGCACCGGACAAAAATTTGTCTGGTGCTTTTTGGTGCGCCCGCGGGAATTCGAATCCCGGACACCCTGATTAAAAGAGCCCACCGGGCAGAACACTCGGACTTTAGAAGTTTCGAGCTTTCGTCATTTTTGTGCAAAGCATCGTGATTTTCCGCCCGGCAATTTCTGCACCCTTTGTCGTATTTTGCAAGTCAGAGTACCCATTGCAACCCTTGAAACCGTGCAAAAACAGTGCAGAAACCGTGCACTTACTCTGGGATAAATAAAAAATGATGATTTTTAATCCATGACTTGGTGGCGATTTGAGTGACCACAAAGGTAAATTTGATACACGGAAAGAAGAATGCCCACTCGTCTGAGGAGTTCTCAGGGGAGTGGGCATTTCTGTATAATGGCATTTTGTATATGTCACTTGCCACTTTTAGCATGGAGGTTGCCATTTGGGAATGAAGTTTCCACTTTTTATATGGCAAGTTTCTGCGCTTTCCGCATTGCTTTTCACATTTTCCGTACAACTCCGTGGTGCTGTCCGCGGTCTCTGGCGGCTGCTTTTCTCCACAAAGCATGACCTTGGCAGAGAAAACGCCATTCTGATGGGTAAATGTGCTTGCACCGCCGGTCTTTTCTGCAATATGCTGGACAGACTGGATGCCGATCCCGTTTTCCTTTCGCTTGGACGAGCGGAAGAGCCCGCTTTTTTCGTTGACTTCACCGTCAAATGCGTTTTCCACTTCGACCAAAAGAAGCCGCTCGGCATGGACATACGCGGTGATCGCGATCTTGCGCCGGGCGGGTGCGGTGCGCAGGCTGGCTTCGAATGCGTTTTCCAGAAGATTAGACAGCACCAGACACAGATCGATCTCGTCCACAGGAAACACCTGTGGTAAGTCGAGTTTGGCACAAAAGGGAACACCCTCACGCTTTGCAAGGGCACAATAATAGCCGACAACACTGTCCGCTGCACGGTTTTCGCAGAAATTCATATCCAGATCCGGGATCCGGGAGACCGTTTTTGCAAGGTAAGCCTTCAGGTTATCCAGATCTCCTGCCTCGGCCAGTGCGGAGATCTGATTCAGCTGGTGGCGCATATCGTGTCGCGCCTGCCGGGCTTCTTCAATGGCGGCTTTCAGGCTTTCATAGCGCTGCTGCTGCATGGAAAGAAACTGATTTTCCTGCTGCAATCTTGCATTCTTGTTAAGGCTGTTTGCCATCAGCAGGAAAATTGTATTGAACAAGAACAGCAGGAACAAAAGTGCGATGCTCATAACGATGTAGACCTGCAAGACCCGCCCTATACGGAGCGTTATCTGGTAGCGCGGGGTTATAAAAAGATTCAGCAGGATGAACACCATCGGAAGCACCCAGAACACATACCACGTCTGCGCAAAATTGTCATCCTCCACCATTGCGCGCACTGCGTGGGTGGCGGGATAATAGGCTGCAGCAGCGGTCAGCCAGCAGATCACGTTATAAAAAATGCAGGCGCTAAAACAGAACCACGGCTTGTCCGGCGGCAGCTGCAGCCGGATCGTGATCGCCGTACCAACGGCGCGGGACAAGCTATTCAGGCACGCAAATACCGCGCAGACCGCCAGCGCGATGGTCCCGGATTTCCAGAGAGAGAGCCGCAGCGTTTTGAGATACAGGAAAATTGTCACAATCGTTATGAGCAGCAAGGGGAACGCGGTCGAGAGACCGAAATGATAGCAAAACAGCCCGCCGCCAAGGCAAAGCCCGAACAGCAGCGGCACCTCCCATACCGCAAGCTTTGCGGAAGACTGCTTCAGATTAGGAGCGCACCGGAAAATACGCGAGCAGCAGGCCGGGAAACACAACGGTAAGCTCCAGGATCGGGCGCAGAACATCCTTCAACCCACACGCCCCCTTTGCAGCAGAAATTCCATAAACGCCTGTCGGGCGGCTTTCAAAAGCTCCTGACTGACATAGACGCGGCTGCCGTCCGTCATACAGAAGGCGGCATCCTGAAAATCGGCAGCATTCTCCATATTGATGATCGTACCGCGGCCACAAACAAAAAAGCGCGGGTCCTTTTTGAGCGGCTCTGTGAACGCCTTGAAACTCTGGCGCATGGCAAGCGTTTTGCCGGCAGTGGTGCGGATATTGATGATGTGGGCGAAATGCTCGGCGGATATGATATCATGATAGCGCAAATGGATGTCGCTGCCATCCACCTTCACCGTCAAAACCGGCTCCGGGCGGGGGAATTTTGCGAGCATTTCATCCAACAGACCGGACAACTCGGCCTCTGAAAAGGGCTTGACCAAATAATGAAATGCCCGTACCTGAAACCCCTCGAGTGCATGGTCTGTCGAGGTGGTGGTAAAAACCAGAAGACAGTCTGCGTCTGTTTTCCGAAGTTCCTTTGCCGCGTCCATGCCGCTTAAACCATCCATGTAAATATCCAAAAATGCGGCGGTAAAGCGCTGCGCTTTTTCTGCCGCCAGAAAAGCTTCTCCGCTGTCAAATTCTAAAAGCTCTGCTTCTGTACCGCGCTGGCGCAGCTGCCGCACCAAGCGCTCCTTCAGCAGTGTGCGCTCGGTATCAAGGTCATCGACGATTGCGATCCTCATGCTGTATCAGGAAGCCGTTTTACAGCTTCCAACCTCCTTTATAAACTCTTTCATCCTGATTATAGCACAGTTGCCCGGTTCTGTCGCAGCAGAAAACGGGATTTCGTGACGGAAACCGGGCTTTCGTGCCAAACAGCTTGAAACAGCCGTATCCGCCCGTATACTAGAGACAGAGAACCTCAACAACGGCAGAAGGAAGGAGGGTCGCTGTGTACCGAATTGCCGTGCTGACAAGCAGCAGGGCGCAGGAAGCTTTTCTGGCAGAGCAGATCTCGCGGTTCTGCGCCGAACATTGTTTATTTCCCCAAATGGACTGTTACCACGATCAGGAAAGCTTTTTTGAAGCCGCGCGCTGCGAGCCGCTGACAAATGCCGTGATCGCCCTGCCGGGGGTGGATGGATTGAATGCAGTAGAGCATCTGCACGCGCTTTGTCCCCAAACACGCGTTATCTGGTGCAGCGATCTGAATTTTTCGCTCCATGCCTTCCGGCTGCGTGCAGACTACTTTCTGCTGGAGCCAGTGACCGAAGCCGCTTTGCGGCAGGGTTTTTGCATCTGGCTGGATCAAAAAAATCCGGCAGAGCAGCGCCGACCTGACCGCAACGAACACAACAAGGAGAACGACTTATGAAAAAGAGAAAGATCATCCACTCTGCGTTGAGCTTGTCGCTGACCGCAGCATTGTGCCTTTCCATGGCCGCCTGCGGCGGTACGCAGACACCCGCAGACAGTGTCGCCGCTTCTCAGCCCTCTGCACCGTCCGCCGTGGTGCAGCCCTCTGCTGCGGAGACGACCTCTGCGGCACTGCCTGTGAAGGCCTTGAACCCCAAGCAGGTGGAGGAAAACCCCTACATGGCCAAGAGCGATGCAAACATTCATCACGACGGCTACAACACAGATTCAACGGATGAGATCCTGCCGCTTGCGATCTATCCCGAGATCAACGTTTCCTATGAGACAACGAATGCAAACGCTTCTCCCGCTATCTATTTTGACAGCTACGGCCATGCCGTTGTGCCGCTGCTGGGCGGCATCGCCATCCGCGACCTGAACGCCGAAGAAACAAAAACGCTCGGCTATTTCTCGCCAAAGAAGCATGACGGCGGCGGTTACGTTATCCAGAGCTCCTATACCTTCATGGACGCGTCCAACCGCATTGTCTGCCCCACGAGCAACAACCATGTGCTGATGCTCCGTGCAACAGATGAAAACGGCAATGTGCTGCCCGAATTTGAGAAGGTGCTGGACATTGATATCAAGGCTGCCGCCGAAGCCGCGCTTGGAAAAGAGCTGACGCAGAATCTTCTGTCCGTGGTCTTTGACTATGACGGAAACCTCTGGTTTGCAACGGGCGGCTTCCGCATTTATCCGCAGCGCCAGCAGCAGGGCGTCATCGGCTATATTGCCCGCTCGGCCATTGATGCGATCCTGAACGGCGAGCAGACAGACCTTTCAAAGGCTGTCTTTGTCTACGAGCTGACCCCCGGCGAGGGTGCCGAGAACGGCATCGCCGCCTCCAAGGACGGTGCGGTGATCCTCACCAACCAGAACTGCTATCTTCTGCGTGCAGAAGAAGGCGTAGACGTTGTGTGGTGCACGCCCTATGAGAGCGCGGGTGCAAAGGTGAGCGGCGAAGGCGATAAGACCACCGGCGGCGGTCTTGCATGGGGCGGCGGCTGCTCTCCCACACTGACACCGAACCTTGTGCTGTTCACCGACAATCAGGATATCGTAAACCTTCTTGCGCTCGATATGAAGACCGGCGAGGTCGTGGCAAGCGCCCCGGTGCTGGATGACCTGCCCGAGGGCTATCAGGTAGCCGTTGAGAACTCTGCCATCGTCTATGACGACGGCAATGGCACCGTCAGCACCATCGTCTGCAACTGGTTTGGCGCGGGCAATGCAGGTCTGGCGGACCCCAACAACGACTCCTCCATCCAGAGCTACGCTAATATTTACGACCAGAACTGGCTCATGAAGGGCAACGTTATGATCGCCCCCGGCATCGAGCGCATGGACACCGTAAAGACCGCAAACGGCTACGAGATGAAGAGCATCTGGAGCCGGAACGACCTGAGCGACACTTCCATCCTGAAGCTTTCCACCGCAACGGGCTATATCTACGGCTATGTGCAGGATGTGACCACCGGGATGTGGCAGTACATCATTCTGGATTTTGAAACTGGCGAGACTGTTTTCACGATGGATGTTTCCAACAAGTACGGCTATAACAACATGGCCATTGGAATGTATGCCGGCAACAGCGGCAATGCGCTCTACTGCCCGACAGGCTATCTGGAACTGCTTCGTTTGCAGGACCGTTTCGTTTATCTGCCCGAAATGCCCTACCGCAAGGTCGATCTTGATCAGGCAGCAAGAAATGTCCTCTCGCAGGAACAGTTTGCGCAGGACGGCGGCGAAGGCACCGTTGCAAGCTGGCGCAACACTGTGACCGTCCGCAACGTACATCCCAACACCACGGTAGCTTTCCGCATGAATAACCTGTCCGGCAGCACCTCCGGTCTGACCCTCTACGCCTATGGCGTGGACGGCAAGCTAGCAAAGGTCGATCCTGCACTGTGGTCGATCACAGACGAGGACGGCAAGGCTGTAACGGAACTTACCGCCGGTACGCTCTATGAGCTGCGCGTGACCGTCGCCGATGGCGGCGCTCTTGACCTGAGCGAGACGGAAAAGGAGATCAGGCTCTCCGTTGTACTCGGAAAATAAACATAAAACGCCCGCCCACCGTGTCCAAATCTCCACGGTGAGCGGGCGTTCCGCTTCCTTTTGAAGGCAGACCGCAAAGCCTATCAAGATCAAAAGCAGGTTCAAAAGCTGGGAAACCAGCGTGGTGATGGCAGCACCGGTAACGCCCATAGCGGGGGCACCCAGCTTTCCGAAGATGAGCAGATAGTTCAGCCCGGTGTTCGCCGCTACCGCGCCAAAACTTGCCCAAAAGGGGACAGCGGCGTGTTCCTTGCAGCGCAGCCATGCGGACAGGACGGTGCTGACCGCCATGGGCAGATAAGAGAACGCCACGATGCGGAAGTACCCCGCCACCACACGGAGGATGGCGTCATCTGCCGTATAAAGTCCCAAGACCTGCGCCGGGAAGCCCCCTGCCGTCAGCAGAAACAGTGCTGCCAACACACCTCCGCAGACAAGGCTTACATCCAAACTGCGCCACGCCTCGGTGTGCTCCTCCGCACCCAGAAACTGTGCGATCAGAATACCGGCAACCGTGCCGACTGCGCCGGACATCACGGAGAAAATAAGAGTGAAGTTACTGCACAATCCCACGGCTGCAATACCGGCTTCGCCCAGCTGCCCAATCATGATCTGATCCACGATAGAAAAGGAGGCTTGCAGCATTCCCTGTAAGGTGACCGGAATGGCGATTTTGCAAAGGGTCCTCATAAAGTCTGACATGGCAGCCTCCTTGTGCTTTCCCGTTCCACCAGCTCCACCGGCAGAACGATGCCGGCATCGCAGGGGGGGGCCGTCCCGCAGGGCTTCAAGGCGGCGGATGGCAGTCCTTGCCCGGAGCGCCGCATCCTGATGAATGGTGGTCAGAGCGGGAACGCTTTCCCGGCTTGCCAGTGTATATGCAACACGCAAAGTCCTGATGCGCTATTTGCGCCGCCGCTCTGCCTGCGCTACATCCGACAGAGTATTTTTGCAAAGCAACCTGAAACCCATTACGCAGGTAACGATAAAGCAGCTGTTCAAAAAGCTGAAAAGGAAAACAGAAATTCCGCGTTTACACCCGCACCTGCTGCGACATACGTTTGCTACACGCTACTTGGAAAACGGCGGTGATATATACAGCCTGCGGGAAATTCTGGGCCACACAAGCTTGACCATGGTGCAGAAATACCTGCACCTTACACAGCAAAAAACAACGCAAAGGTTCCCGAATTTCAGCCCTATGGACAGAATCAGCCGAAAGACAGCATAAAAAAGCACCAGACAGCGTTAAAACTGTCTGGTGCTTTTTGGTGCGCCCGCGGGAATTCGAATCCCGGACACCCTGATTAAAAGTCAGGTGCTCTACCAACTGAGCTACGGGCACAAATACTCAATTTGCCTGTTACAGCTTAAATATTGTAACAGGTATGGGAGAAAAAGTCAAGCTTTTTGCCGCATTTTCAGCCAGAAAATCTGCCGCAGGGCAGCTGGTGCAGGAACCTGAAGCATAAACGCATTGCAAAACAGAATAAATATATTGAAAAACAATAAAAATGTATTGTAAAACAATGCGATATATGCTATGATAACAGCATCGAATATACCATAAAACATCAGGGGGAATGACCAATGCGTCAATTACCAGAAAACTTTTTTGGCTGGAACGACCACAAAAGCATTATGCTGACCAAGTTCGCCACCCTGGCGGCGGCCATGGGGTGCGTGGTGATGGTGCTGTGCGGGCCGCGCATCGTCAGCTGGGTTTTGGCGGTGCACGCGCTGCAGCTGGTGCATGGGCCAAAGCTGGGGTATTTTTTGCTGGGGCTGGGCTATTGCAGCGCCGCGCTGGCCCTGTGGATGCTGTATAACCTGTACATGTTTTTGGCGCGCATTGAAAAAGAAGAGGTGTTTACCCCTGCCAACGTGTTGGCCCTGCGACGCATCAGCTGGTGCTGCACCTGGGCTGCAGCGCTCTGCCTGCCGGTGGGTGCTGTGCTGGGGCTGCCGTTCATCTTTGCCATTGGCGTTGCGGCGGCGTTTATGGCGCTGATCGTGCGGGTCATCAAAAATGCGTTTGCCCAGGCCGTTAAGATGAAAGACGAACTGGACTATACCGTGTAAGGGGGCGCAGAAGATGCCAATTATCGTCAACCTGGATGTGATGATGGCAAAGCGCCACATGGGGGCGGGGGAGCTGGCTGAAACCATCGGCATTACCCCAGCCAACCTTTCCATCCTGAAAAACAACAAAGCAAAAGCGGTGCGGTTTTCCACCCTGGAAGCCCTGTGCAAAGCGCTGGACTGCCAGCCCGCTGACCTGTTGGAATACCGCCCGGACGAAACGTAAAGAAACGACCTTGATATAAGGAGACAACCCAATGAAATTTGATAAAAAAGAGGCTGCAGGCCAGCCCCTTCCATTTTCTGCACCCAAATCCGCAGTGGGTCATGCTGGCCGCCCTGCTGCTGAGCTATGCGGCGGGCTATGAATATGTTGACCGCTGCCTGGGTTTTGGGGTGGCGAGCGAGTACTCCGCCTGGCGCGCCGGAGTGCTGGTGTTTGTGGCGCTGTATACCGTAGTGGTGGAGCTCGCCGCCTGGGCGGGGGACCGCAAACCCAGCCGGACCGCCGCGGCCTGGTGGTGCTGCTGGCTGGTGCAAAGCCTGGCCATGGCGGGGTGGAGCCTGCACACGGACGACCTTGGCTTCTGGCAGGTCGTGGCGTGGCACTGCACGGCTATTTATTATGTGCTGGCCCGCAATGATTTACTGGCGGCTGGCCGCACCAGCTGCCTTGTGCTGCTGGATGGCGTGGCGGGCATGTTTGCCATCCCATTCGGCAACTTTTTGCTGCGTACCCAGCTGCTGTGGCAGGCACTGCACCGCTGGTGGGCCAATCATGCGGGACGCAAAGGCCGCATGCTGGAAACCGCCGTTAGTATAACTGCTGCCCTGCTGCTGGGCGGTGCGGCCTGCGCCACGCTGGCGGGGGCGGATGATAACTTTGCCCGGCTGTGGGGGCATCTTGGCGGCTGGCTGGGGCAGCTGTTCGGGCAGGATGCCTTGCTGGCAAATCTGCTGATCTTTGCGCTCTCCCTGCCTGTTGGTGCCTGGTTGTTTGGTCTGGCGGGCGGCAGCGCCCGGCGCAAGGCGCCGCCTGTTGCGGCGGAACAGTTTTACGGCAAACTGGCAGCCCTGCCGCACCTGCCTCAGCTGATGGGAGTGTTAGTCATGGCGGTGCTGTGTGGTGTGTATACGTTGTTTTTTGCCGTGCAGGCGGCGGAATTCGCCGCTGCCCTTGGGGCACCGCTGCCCCTGACCGCGCCGGATGCCGCCGCGTTTGCGGTGAACGGTTTTTGGGAGTTTTGCCGCATTCTAGCGCTGGACCTTACTGTGCTGGCGGCACTGCACTTTTTGGGGGCGCAGCCGGTTACCCAAAAGGGCTTATCCCGCGTGTTGGCCGTGGCGCTGTGCGGGTTCGGTGCCGGGTTTGCGATGCTGGCCGCGGCCAAGCTGGCGGTGTATATCAATCTGTACGGCCCAACGGTGCGGCGCATTTGGGCTGCGTGGGTGCTGGGAGCATTGTTACTGGCCAGTGTTCTGGCTGCGGTGCGGTTGTTCCGCTGCATCCCGGCGGCACGCATGGCCTTTGTGGCAGCGGCGTTCAGCTTCAGCCTGCTGTGCTGCCTGCCTCTGGAGCGCTTCTGTGTGGATGCTCAGCTGGCCCGCCCCGATTGCGATTGGCAGCTTTTGCAGCGCTATACCTGGCAGAGCAGCGAGCTGGACGAGTATATCACCCAACAGGCAGGGGAAAACGCGAACTTGTCGGAGTGAAACTCCGCCATCTTGCGCTGTGCGCAAGACCGTTCCCTACAGCTTATTTTATATTGCGGTGCAAACATACAAATGATCTGTAGGGCGGGATGCCTCATCCCGCCGCGGAGAAACCTTGCTGATTGCGTCAAACCTTGCGAATTTGTTCAAATTTTGTTTACAATTTGTCCAAGAATAGCCAGTCGAAACTGCGTGAAATTTATCCGCATCACCAAAAATGAGTTAAGCGCTTTGTACAGTGTTGACAAATGTGTGCCAAAAGGTTTATTGTAATAGCAATTCATCAGCCAAATGCAATGAACAGGAAATGACCTATCCGTATCACCGCTTACAGAAAGCCGTTGGTTGTGCAAGACGGCAGCAAGGCGCGGTCTGGCCCTCACCTGCGAGCAGCTTGGGGGAAAGCGGGCAGAACCGCCCGCCGTGTAGTTCAAGCCGGGAACCCTCCGTTAATGGGGTGCGCAGTCCGGCACAGTGCGGTGTGGGGCTGCGGGTGAGCGGTCGGCATTGAGCCGGCAAAGCAAAGTGGTAACGCGGAAGTAAAAGTTGCAATGGTGCAGCGCACGATTGCAGTGTATGCCTTCGTCTTTGCGTTGGTCCAAATGGGCCAACAAAAGACGAAGGCTTTTTTGTTTACCGCATTTGGCTGGATGGAGTGGAAAATTTTTATTATTAACGGAGAGAAGGATTATCATGAACACACTCGTCATCGTGTTGATCGCTGCTGTGGTTCTTGTCTGTGCTTATGCGTTTTATGGGCGCTGGGTGGCAAAAACCTGGGGCATTAACCCGAACGCACAGACCCCCGCTGTTAAGTATAACGATGGTAAGGATTACGTTCCCACCAACGGCTGGACCGTTTTCAGCCATCAGTTTTCTTCCATTGCCGGTGCAGGCCCTGTTACCGGTGCAATCCAGGCTGCAGCCTTCGGCTGGCTGCCGGTTCTGCTGTGGGTGCTCATCGGCGGCGTTTTCTTTGGCGCTATTACCGACTTCGGCGCTTTGTATGCTTCCGTTAAGAACGACGGCAAGTCCATGGGCATGCTGATCGAAAAGTACATCGGCAAGCTGGGCCGCAAGCTGTTCCTGCTGTTCTGCTGGCTGTTCTGCGGCATCGTTATTGCAGCTTTTGCTGATATGGTTGCCGGTACTTTTAACGCTTACACCACGGTTGACGGCGTTACCAGCCTGGCTGATGCAGCTACCACCAACGGCGCAGCCGGCATGGTTTCCATCATGTTCATGCTGTTCGCTGTTGTGTTTGGCCTGATCCAGAAGAAGTTCAACTTCTCCGGCTGGAAAGAGGCTGTTCTGGGCATCGTGTTCATCGTGCTGTCCTTTGCTGTCGGCATGAAATTCCCCTTGATTTTTGACAAGGCTGCCTGGAGTTACATCACCTTTATTTACATTTTCTTTGCTGCAGTTCTGCCCATGTGGCTGCTGAAGCAGCCCCGCGACTACATGACCACCTTCATGTTCATCTGCATGATTGCCGGTGCTGTTGTTGGCCTGCTGGTTGCACATCCCACCATGAACCTGCCCGTCTTTACCGGTTTCAATAACGAAAAGCTGGGCACCATGTTCCCCATTCTGTTCGTTACC
>VOFF01000886.1_pt1 | contig 132001 bp, 139 predicted proteins | sample 5384061 | NCBI WGS metagenome assembly VOFF01 (sample SAMN12384725, study PRJNA508395) | human gut metagenome | isolation source: healthy gut E | host: Homo sapiens | reverse complement strand
TTTTGTACCAAGATTCATGGGGCGCTGGCCCGCGTCCTGAGGATTGCGGGGTGGAGTGCGTGATGCTGGACGAGGATGCCCCCGGACGGAGGGCGGGCCTGTTTTCCAGTCCCGTAACAGGTGATCTTGTCTTTCCCGGCGGGGAAAAACTGGCTGGCGGCGACCAGAGAAAAGTCCGCGGAGGCGTTCTTCACCAGGGGAGCATCGGTGCCTACTCCCTTCCGGATGGGATTGCACGGCGCCGCCCCTGGATTCCTCATTCCCTTCCGTGCTGGACGCGGAATCTGGCTGGCTACATCCCGCGAATGGGGACTGCTGAAATGATCGCCAGCGGCATGTCCCGTACGGGCGAATGGCGTTCCGGCATTCCAGCAGTATAAGATTGTCGCCATTTTCTTTTGTGCTCAATACTGTTGTCCCTGCTCGGCCTACTGCAGCGCATTTCAGAACCCTGACCGTTCGGTTTCCAGGCGGCTTTTTTCTTCCGGTCTGGCCGGCTGTCATCGGAATGAAGACGGCTTGGTTGCTTCCGGCCGCGTGGCGAATGCCTGCACGCCATTTTGACCCGTCTTATTACGGCCCTCCTCGCCGTGCCACGAATGCTTGGGCCTTTTCATGCGCTAAAGATTTCCGTTTCCGTGATACTGGGTTCGGATTGCGTTTTACCAAGGCGGGCATTTCCATGTGGCCGTCATTACTACCACCATGCTGACCGTACGGGACTGGGGATCCCCTCCAGGTGGATGCTTGCCCGTGTGGGCGGACCGGGCCTTTCCACCAAGGCGGCGGATCCAGCCACCTGGTTTTTAAGGTGGAGGCCGGCATGATCCGGACGTCATCGGCAAGAGCACGGAGCATTACACCTCCCCATGATTCCTATCCCTGCCGTAAAATCGCCCACAGCGCGAAGACGGGGCCGGCCACCGTCATTATTTCCGGCATCGGCATCGGCATGATTTCCACCTGCATTCCCGTAATTACTGTTGTCGTGGGCACTGTGCTGGCTTACGGCCTGGCTTCCGGAGACTGGCATTTCACCGGGGCGGAAATGAGCAAGGGGCTGTATGGCATCGGCATTGCCGCCGTCGGCATGCTTTCCACGCTGGGCCTGACATTGGCGACGGACGCTTACGGCCCCATTTCCGACAACGCCGGGGGTAATGCGGAGATGAGCAAGCTGGACCCGGAAGTGCGCCGCCGCACGGATGCCCTGGATGCCCTGGGCAACACGACCGCCGCCACGGGCAAGGGATTTGCCATCGGTTCCGCCGCTCTGACGGCATTGGCGCTTCTGGCCTCCTATATTGAAGAATTGAAGATTTCCATCCTTCACTGGAGTGAGGCCACGGGCAATACCATTTACAAAATTAATGATGCCGTGAGTGTGGAGGTTTCCAAAATCTCCACTGCTTCCCTGTCTGATTTCATGGGCTATTTCCAGGTAACCCTGATGAACCCGAAGGTGCTCATGGGGCTCTTCGTGGGGGCCATGATGTCCTTCATGTTTTGCGGGCTGACCATGAATGCCGTCGGCCGCGCCGCGGAAAAAATGGTTAAGGAAGTGCGCCGCCAGTTTAAGGAAATCAAGGGAATCCTGACCGGAGAGGCAGAACCGGATTACGTGCGCTGCGTGGAAATTTCCACGGCGGGAGCGCAGCATGAGATGATCTGGCCGTCCGTACTGGCGGTCATCACCCCCATCTGCATGGGTATCGTTTTCGGCGTTCCCGGCGTGTTCGGCCTGCTGGCCGGCGGCCTGGCTTCCGGCTTTGTGCTGGCCGTATTCATGGCTAATTCCGGCGGAGCGTGGGACAATGCCAAAAAATATATTGAGCAGGGCCATGTGGGCGGCAAAGGCTCGGAAAGCCATAAGGCAGCCGTTATCGGCGATACGGTGGGCGACCCCTTCAAGGATACGTCCGGCCCGTCCCTGAACATCCTGATCAAGCTCATGAGCATGGTGGCTATCGTCACCGCCGGCGTGAATATAGCCGTGACCCTGTTCTAAACAGAAAGATTCTTTCACGGAAAACGGAGGGAGTCCCGCTGTTCTGCGGGACTCCCTTTTTTTCTGGCTGAAGGGAATCGTCCACTGGTGAGCGGTTTTTTAATTTCCGCTTCTTTCAAAGGCTCTCTGAAAGACTGTTCCTAATAGGAGGGAGGGGGTAAGTATGATTTTTTTAATCATATTTTTATTTGTATCATATTTTATTTTGGTTAGTATAAAAAATAACAAAATGACTGACAGAATAGGCCAGCTAGCTTTTTCTTCCTTCCGGTTTTTATTCTGCTGTCTGGCAGTTTTTTCCGGCGTTGTTCCCTTGTGGGCTTCGGATGGCCCGATGATGACATGAAGGAGACGGAAGAGGAAGCCTGCGGGCCCCTCCAGATTAAATCCCAGACAGAATTGTGTTCTGCGGATTATTATATCAAGGGAGGAAGTGAACAGGACAAGGAAGACGATAGAAAAAGAAAAAATATAGGAATTGGGGAGAATATCTCCTTTCTTCTGATCGGCAAACCTAAGGGAAATATTGAAGAAATTACCTGAATATTAAAGGAGAAGGCTTCCAGCAGACAGATACTAATCCATTCAAAGGTTCGCAACAGATCACTTTGACTGCCAAAAAGGATTTAACCAAAGATGCCCGCGTCACCATTACAGCCAAAACCGGCGAAGACAAAGAAGCTAAAATCACCGTCAATATCAGGATTCCCAAGAAGATAACGAAGGAAAAATATGAGGGACACATGGGTCTGGGAGATGGCTTTTCCGCCAATACGGCTGATTTTAAAATACCCAAGGGAGAACACGGTGTCTGGGGATTTATTAAAGTGACGCTTTTTCCTACTGACGTCAGTTTTAAAGGGAGTCAAGGTGATTGAGCGGGATGGGGGACTCATGTGGGAAGGAAAGGACGAGACTCCCCCGCAGCCTCAACCGGAACTGGCAGCCGAACATGTAACCTGCAACATGGCCGCTCCCATTCAGGATAAAAATAATTTTTATGATATGGTAGGGGACAATCGCGATATTGAGGAAGTTCTTGAAACGATTCGCCGGTCCAAACATAATCCTCAACAATTTTAGTTTGTATGCAACTTCCATATTCATTGGGGAAAGGGAGGAAAAGGCAGTGAACAACAGGATTCCATTTTTTTAGGAACGACAAATCAAAAATACCGTATTGAAGCCATTGATCAAAATACCACAAAAACGGTTGTTGAGAAATTCGGCATCACCTTTACAAGAACCAGCAATGAGGATTAAAAAACAATGAACCTGTTATCTCCTTTATGCGCGTGTGCCGTCTGCCTGATGATCGGGAAGGGCAATCAGGCCTATTCCGATTCTCCCCTGGAGAGCCCGGCGTGCATCGACCAGTACAAACAGCCGTCCGCAACCATCCGGGGACTCTCCGGTTTGCTGAAGGACATGCGGCTCAAATCCTTCTACAACGGGGCCAGGAAACATACGCTCACCTTTAGTTTGACGACACAGGATAACATTGATACCGAGCTGAAAGAGAAAATATGGAATTATTATCTGGTAGCTTCAGCGCCCCTTTTTACCTACAAAACGTACCGGGAAATCGAGCCGGATGTTGATATGGGCGATGATAGGGCTGATATTCACCGCAAGTCCGAAGCCTGCCTCCTCATGGAAAAATATATCGGCCTGGTTCGAAAGACGAACAAAATCAAGGAACCCGTCAAAAAGCAGATCATCCGGCGCCTGTTTCTTTCCTATTACGCGCGCATCCTGAAACAGTACAAAAACGCGCAGGAACCCAATCCCTACCAGAGGGATGCCCAGGGAAATCCCGTCCCTCCCCTTTCCGACAAGGAAAAAGGAATTCCGGAAGCGTGAGATAGAAAGAATCAAACGTCTCCCCCGTTCAGGAAGTCCTCAAACTGATGCGTGAAGGTTCAAGCCACCGCTCTTTTTATCGAGACAAGAAATGAAGTGTTTGGAGATGAAGTCAAGCATCTTGAAAAATCCTTCATGAAAACTGCTTGTTTCCGAATTCCCCGGTCAATACGGCAAGGTAGAATTTCATTCTGGAAGCCGGATATTCGAAAGAAGACATCCCCAGCCTGATTGACCGCACCGTGGGCAGGGACGAAAAAGACGGATTTCCTTTATAAAGGGAAACATCGTCAGAAACATGACAGGCTCTACAGGAAAAAAAGTGACGGTGTCTAAAGCCGAATGTTCAAGACGCTCTTTCTTCCTTTTCTTTTTGTGAAGAGATAGCCGGAAACCGGGGGAAGTGAAGAAGTCTTGCAATAACCGGTTTCTGGAAAGGGAATTCTGGATTCGTAAAGAAGGAAAAGAAAAACGTGCTGCGCCATGTTCGCAGCTCTGTTCCGCCGGTGGGAGTGGGGGCGGGCGGTTCCTTGGAAAGTTTGAATGCGCCGGAGAGGTGTCGTGTTTTCTCTGGGCCGATTGAGAAGCCAATACGGTTTTTTCGCCATTGACGGAAAGTTTTTTTGACAAAGAAGGGGCAGAGGAGTAATAAACGCGCAGATGCATTTCAGCACTGTACAGCCGGCTATTGGTGGCGCGTACCCATGTCCGGACGGGGGAATCCCGAGGTGCAGTAATAGCATTCAGCTATGACCATTTTTCAAGAACTGCTTTGATTCCTCCGAGAGTCAAAGCAGTTTTTTTTTTATTTTCAACTTACATCATCATCCATGCAAACACCATCCATGATCACTCTCCAACAGCGCAGCCGCCGCCTGAGCGCCGATCTGGAGACCCCTATCAGCCTGTTTCTGAGCCTGACTCAGAACAAAATTCCCGGACTTCTGCTGGAAAGCGCGGAAGTGGACGGCAGATGGGGGCGCTACAGCATCATCGCCTGCGATTATCTGATGACCGTTTCCTGTGTAGACGCCAGGCTGTCCCTTTCCATCAAAGACGACCGTCTGGCTTCCCTGAAGGAGCTGGAAGGCATGCCTTACCTGGATGGACTGCGCTCTCTGCTGCAGCGTCTGGAGCTGGTGGGGGACGATATGAGGCAGGCTCCTATCACGCGGGCTCTGTAAGGCTATTTCGGGTATGAAACCGCCGCTCTGTTCCAGCCCAGGCTGGCGCAGACCATTCCTGCCTCTTCCGCAGAGTCCTGCCTGGTGCTGGCCGGCACCGTGATTGTTTTTGACCATTTGTACAATCGCCTTACCCAGCTCAGCCTGGGCGAACACCGTGATTTGTCCCATGCCCCGCTCCATGGGGCAGAGGAACCTTCCATAGGGGAGGTTTCCCGCACGCCGGACCAGGCGGCTTACATGAAGGGGGTGGAGCATATCAAGGAGCTGCTGCATGACGGAGAAGCCATCCAGGTGGTGCTTTCCTCCCAGGCTTCCGCGGAGTTCCGCGGAGACGCTTTCATGCTGTACCGCCGCATGCGCAGCATTAATCCGTCCCCATACATGTTTTTCATGCGCCTGCCGGAGGTGACTTTGTTCGGATCTTCACCGGAACTGATGGTGCGCTGCACGGACGGAAAACTTCAGCTTTCCCCCATTGCCGGAACGCGCAGGCGCGGCAGGGATGATGAGGAAGACGCCGCCCTGGCCGCCGATCTTCTGAAAGATCCGAAGGAATGTTCGGAACATGTCATGCTGGTGGATCTGGGCCGCAACGACCTGGGCCGTGTCGCCAAGCCCGGTTCCGTGAAGCTGGAACGCCTGATGGAGATTGAACGTTTTTCCCATGTGATGCATATGACTTCCCGCGTGACCGCCCAGGTGAACGACGGGTTGGGCGTCTTGGACATTCTCGGCGCTGCTTTCCCTGCCGGGACGGTTAGCGGGGCCCCCAAGGTGCGCGCCATGGAAATCCTGGCGGAGGAAGAGCCTTTGCCCCGCGGTCCGTATGCCGGATGCATCGGGTGGCTGGGATTGGACAAAAACGGCGTTCACATGGATTCCGGCATTACCATCCGCAGCATGTGGGTGAAGGATGGGCGCATCCACTGGCAGACGGGAGCCGGCATCGTATACGATTCCGATCCGGCAGCCGAATGGCAGGAGTGCATGAACAAGGGCAAAATTATTGACGTTATTTTGAAAGGAGAAGACCATGTTTCTGTTCATTGATAATTACGATTCTTTTTCGTGGAATCTGGTGCAGGCGTTTTACGCCCTGGGACGCAAGCCCGTGGTGCATGCGAATGACGATCCGCGTATCTTGGAACTGGCGGCCAGCCCGGAGCTGGAAGCCGTGTGCATTTCTCCAGGCCCCAGCCATCCGCGCAACGCCGGGCTGTGCCTGGAGTTCCTGAAACGCCTCCCCGCTTCCGTTCCCGTGCTGGGCGTGTGCCTGGGGCACCAGCTCCTGGGCTACTTCGCCGGGGCGGAGGTCTCCCGCGCCCCGTATGTCATGCACGGCAAGAGCTCCGACATCATCCATGACGGCGCGGGGCTGTTTGCCGGACTTCCCAATCCCATGACCGTGGGCCGCTACCATTCCCTGGTGGTTCAGTCCAAGGAGGACGAGCCGAACCCCCCTTTACCGTTACTTCCCGCGGTCCGGAAGGGGAAGTCATGGCCCTGCGCTACAAAGACCGCCCGTGGGTCGGCGTGCAGTTCCACCCGGAATCCATCCTCACGCCGGACGGGCTTCAGCTTCTGGGCAACTTCCCGGATAACGTCGTGCCCTCGGGGCAGAAGGAAAAAGCGCATCAGCCGCATTCTGGACGCCCTGGCCGCCGGACAGGATCTGACGGCGGATATGGCCGCCGCAGGCTTTGCGGACATCATGGATGGCCGCATGACTCCGGCCCAGGCGGGCTGCTTTCTAATGGGGCTCCGCATGAAAGGGGAAACCCCGCTGGAAATGGCCCACGCCGTGGGCATTGCCCTGGGCCGCGCCAACCGGGTGGAAGGATTGGAGGGTGACTGCATGGACGTGGTAGGCACGGGCGGGGACGGCCGCAACTCTTTCAATTGCTCCACGGCCACGGCTCTGACGCTGGCCGGAATGGGATACAGAGTGGTGAAGCACGGCAACCGCGCCGTGTCCTCCTCCTGCGGTTCTGCGGATGCTCTGGAAGGCCTGGGGTTCCCGCTGGACGTAGCTCCGGAGGATGTCCGGCGCCTGTTGGACGAGCGGAACTTCGCTTTCCTGTTCGCGCCTAATTTTCATCCTGCCTTCCGTAATATAGGCCCCATCCGCCGGGAGCTGGGCATCCGCACCCTGTTCAATCTGCTGGGCCCCCTCATCAACCCGGCGCGCCCCACGCACATCCTGCTGGGTGTGGCCCGTCCGGAACTCGTTGAGCTGCTGGCGGAGACGCTCCGCCAGTCCCACATCCGCAAGGCTGCCGTAGTATATGGTGCCGGGGGATATGACGAGGTGACGCCGCTGGGGCCCACCAAGATGATGATCGTCCACAACGGCAACTTGACGCCCATGTCCCTGGATCCCTCGGATTACGGCATCCAGCCCTGCAATCCGGAGGAACTGGCCGTTCATTCCAAGTCGGAAGCCGTGGATGTGCTGAAGAACATCCTGGCGGGGAAAGGCCCGCGTGCCATGATGGATATGGTGATTCTGAATGTGGGGGTAGCCATGTTCCTGCTGGAGGAGCACATGGACCTGTCCGTCTGCATGGCGAAAGCGCGGGAAGCCGTCTGCGCCGGCATAGGAAGGAGAACGCTTCATGCTGCTTGACCGGTTCCGGGAAGCCAAGGCGGAGGAAATAGCCCTGCTTATGGACATGGCCTCCCGCCGGGAACTGCCGCGCCCGTGGAAGGGGCGCCGGCCGGATTTCCTGAAAGCCATTGCGGAACCGCCGGACGGCCAGCCGGTGGCGGTCATTGCGGAGTTCAAGCAATCCTCTCCGTCGCGCGGCGTCATCGCCTCCGGGTTGAAACCGGAGGAAGTGGCTGAACAGTACGCTGCGTCGGGAGCCTCCTGCATCTCCGTGTTGACGGAAGAACAGTTTTTCGGCGGCCGCATCGGCTATTTGGAACGCATGGGCCGCGCCGGGCTTCCGCTCCTCCGCAAGGATTTCATTTTTCATCAGCTTCAGGTGATGGAGACGGCTTCTACGCCGGCTTCCGCGTTGCTGCTCATTGTGCGTCTGACGCCGGACGCACGGACGCTCCGCGTTCTCAGGGAGCAGGCGGAGGCTTACGGCATGCACGCCGTTGTGGAAGTGTTTGACCCGGCGGACCTGGACATTGCCCGGGAATCCGGCGCGCGCATCATCCAGGTAAATGCCCGCGACCTGGATACCTTGAAGACGGACAGGCAGGCCTGCCTGGACATGGCGAAATTCCGCCGTGAGGGGGAGGTGTGGATAGCGGCCAGCGCCATGAGCGCCGGGGCGCATCTCAGGGAAGCCGCGGAAGCGGGGTTTCAGGCCGTACTGATGGGAACAGCCCTGATGGACGGAGGAAAGCCGGGTGAAAAACTGGCAGCAATTTTAGAAGAAACAATATGAAGAAGCATTCATTTGCAATCAAGGTGTGCGGAATTACCCGCCAGAGCGATTTATCAACCGCCATGGGGATGGGAGCCCATTTCTGCGGCTTCATCTTTCATCCCGGAAGTCCGCGTTACATTGCGCCGCCGCGCGCCGCGGCTCTGGATTCCGCCCTGATCCGCCGCGTGGGAGTTTTCGTGAATCAGAATGCGGAGGAAATCATGGATATCATGAAAACGGCCCGGCTGGAATTCGCCCAGCTCCATGGCGCCCATTCTCTGGACTGCGCGCGCCGCATCGGCCCGGAAAAGGTAATCCGCGTATTGTGGCCGGACCGGTATGAATCCGTGGATGCCCTGCAAAGGGAAATGGAACTATGGGCGGACAGCTGCGCCTGGTTTCTGCTGGATGCCGGCACCCAGGGCGGCGGCCACGGCGTTTCCCTTGACTGGATCTCCCTGGCATCTCTGAGTTCCCCCCGGCCCTGGTTTCTGGCGGGCGGCCTTTCTTCCGCCTCCCTGAACAGGGCGCTGGAACAATGCTCTCCGGACGGCATTGACCTGAACTCCGGCGTGGAAGCCATCCCCGGCCAGAAAAGCCCGCAGAAGCTGTTGGCGGCTCTCAAACCTCTCACCCCTTACACTCCTTACCACATCGCATGAAAAAGAAGGATATTTCGGCAATTTCGGCGGCCGCTTCGTACCGGAAGCGCTGCGTCCCCCCCTCATGGAGCTGGAGGAAGCCATGAACTCCATCATGCCGTCCCGCGAGTACCGGGACGCGCTCCAGGATCTGCTGGTCCATTACGCTGGGCGTGAAACTCCCCTCACGTTCTGTCCCCGCCTTTCGGAAGAACTGGGCTTCCGCCTGTGGCTGAAACGGGAGGACCTGCTGCATACCGGAGCCCATAAAATCAACAACGCCCTTGGCCCAGGCTCTTCTGGCCCAAAATGATGGGGAAAACGCATCTGATTGCGGAAACCGGGGCGGGGCAGCACGGCGTGGCTACGGCTACGGCGGCCGCCCGGCTTAACATGGACTGCACCATTTTTATGGGCGCAGAGGATGTAGAACGCCAGTCCATGAACGTCATGCGCATGAAACTGCTGGGAGCGACGGTTTTCCCGATTGAGAGCGGTTCCCGCACGTTGAAGGATGCCATCAATGAGGCTTTGCGCTACTGGATTTCCCATCAGGCGGATACCCTGTATTGTTTCGGTACGGCGGCTGGCCCCCATCCGTTCCCCACATTGGTCAGGCAGCTTCAATCCGTCATTGGGCGGGAGGCCCGCGCCCAGATGCTGGAGCGCGCAGGCAGGCTGCCGGATGTGGTGGTGGCATGCGTGGGCGGCGGCTCCAACGCCATCGGCATGCTTCACCCCTTTGTGGAGGATGAAGGCGTCCGCCTGGTGGGTGTCGAGGCGGGAGGCACCGGTGAGCCCGGCTGCTATAACTCCGCCCCCATCAATCTGGGCAGTCCCGGCGTGCTGCACGGCCATGTGACGATGCTTTTACAGGATAAAGACGGGCAAATACAGCCGTCCCATTCCATTTCCGCCGGGCTGGACTATCCCGGGGTAGGCCCGGAACACGCCTATCTGGCGGAAACGGGGCGCGTTCATTACGGTATGATTTGCGACGCCTCCGCTTTAAACGCTTTCCAGACGCTCACCAGGGAGGAAGGCATCATTCCTGCGCTGGAATCCTCCCATGCCGTGGCCTGGGTGCTGGACCATGCGGAGGAATTGCCGCAGGGAGGGGACGTTCTGGTCAATCTCTCCGGCCGCGGAGACAAGGACCTGGGAATCGTCAGGAAATATATCAATCTTTAAGCCGCATCATTTCCATGAACAACATGCAGAAAACACCGTTACAGGAAGCCGTGGAAAGGGCCCATGCCCTTGGCAGACGCGCCGTTATTCCTTTTATCACCGCCGGATTTCCGGACAAGGATTCTTTCTGGACCCACCTGTCCCGCATTGACGAATCCGGCGCGGATATTATTGAAATAGGAGTTCCCTTCTCGGACCCCGTGGCGGACGGCCCGGTTATTGAACAGGCATCCCGGGACGCGCTGGCCCGCGGTGTCAGCCTGAAATGGATATTGGACGGCCTGAAAGCCCGCAAGGGCTGTTTTTCTGCCAAGCTGGTGCTGATGGGATATGTAAATCCCTTTTACCAGTATGGCCTGGAACAGCTTGCCCGGGATGCGGAGGAGGCTGGCGTCAGCGGTTTCATCGTACCGGATATGCCGCTGGAGGAATCCGGAATGTTCCGGGAAGTTTTCAGCCCCGTGGCCTGACGCTCGTCACTCTGGTGGCTCCCAATACTTCCGTGGAACGCATGCGGGAATACAAGCCTTATACTTCCGGCTTCGTTTATGTGGTCTCCGTTCTGGGAACCACCGGAGGGAAAGCCAATCTGGAGCAGAGCGTTACGGAAACCATGCGCCGTGCGCGGTCCGTTTTTGATGTGCCGCTGGCGCTGGGCTTCGGTCTTCAGACGCCGGACCAGCTGGAGACGCTGCCGGAAGATGCCCGTCCGGATGCCGCCGTGCTTGGGAGCGCTCTGCTCAGGCATATTGGAGAAGGGAAGGACGCCTGGGGAATTTTTTGGGAAAATGGACCAGAGGTTGAACCGCGCGTTTCTCCCTGGCTTTTAAGGATAGGCCTGCGCAACTTATTGTGCAGGCCTATTTTATTTTATCTGGTAATAGATTATGAAAATACGGATTCGCAATCCGCTTCGCTTTTATTCACATATTATTCAATTTTCTAAATAAAAATTGTATTGATAATTAATATGTTATTATCTTCAGCATAATCTGTCGGAGGGGAAATCTGGATTTTCTTTGACGGAAGGAACGTCCCGGATATTCCGGAAAACCGTTGTAACTGCTTCTTTTCCTTTGACAGCGGATTGCGAATTCCTTATTTATATTCACAATCATATTCCCCTTGCCGTGTTGTGGGAAAGGGTCTTATTTGTTTCATTAAATACCTAATTATCAAACGTTACATGAAATTACACCTCCCTTTGAATTTGTTGGCTGCCCTGATGACCTCCTTTTCCGGAGTAACGCTTGGCACTGCCACGCTGGCAGGAGTTTCTGGTCTTTTGATGACAGTATCACAGTCTTATGCGGCGGATGTAGCCTTTGACGGAACGCAGGTGAATGTGGCGGCGGGAGGTACGGCCTCCTATGACATTGGTACTGTCACGGCTTCTACCACCTTGAATTTTGCCGGAGCCGGCACGGCCACCATCACCAATTTGAACGGAACGGCCCCGGAAGCCATACTGACGGTAAACCGCGTGGCCAGCGGGGGCGCCAGCCTTTCCACGCTGACGTTGAACGGAGCAGGCACTTTCAATGGAATCATTTCCCTTTATTCCAACACGACGGGAGGATCACAGAATAACATCCTGAATCTCAACCACGCGCAGGCTGCCCAATACGCCACGATCAAGCTGGGCGGCCACGGTTACACGACGGGAGCTTCCGTCCTGAAAGCCGGCGTGAACACTTCCATCAGCAAGCTGGAGCACAACAATACCGCGGCTCTGATCACCGGGGAGGGGACTACGCTGACCATCACGGGGAATTCTTCCTCCTACGGCGGCAGTTTCGGCGGGACCGTGACAGTGGACTATACGGGGGGAGGGACCTTCACCCTGGGCAATTCCAACAAGGGTACGGCGCTTACGCCCGCGTCCTCTCCTGATGCCACTCTTAAAATCAGCAGCGGCACTCTTTCCCTGTTTTCCGGCAATGTCACCTGGTCCCAGAAACTGGTGATGGGTGACGGCACCACGCTGAACGTACAGGACGGTCCTTCCGTGGCGGGGTATGCCGGCTATAACGCCACTTCCGTCAACAGCGGCGGTTTTAACTTTTCCGGAGCGACGACGTTCGGCAGCGGCGTCAATCTGACTTCCAGCTGGGGCAAGAACGTGAAGTTTTCCGGTGTTCTTACCGCGGCAAGCGGTTTCTCCATCAGCGGCGGCGCGAATGAATATACCTATTACAACCTGCTCAATGCCTCCAATGAAATTGGAGGGACGATTGCCGTTACGCGTAACTTCACCTCCCTGGGAATTAGTTCTTCCGGCTCCCTTGGCAATGCTGCCGTAACCACTTCCACTGGTTCCCAGTATGTGACGTATTATGGTACTGCGGGAGAAACGGCGGATGTTATTGGCAACTCCATCACCGGAGCCGGCAACTTTGTTGCCCAGTCGGGCTGGGTGCATCTTTCCGAGAACGTAGCGCTTACGGGAACCTATACCGTCAATTCCGGCGCCGTTCTCTCCAAGGTCGGCTCTATCAACGCCGCTCTTGCCGGGGGCAGACTGGATGCGGGGGCCGGAACCATGACCGTGGCGGGGCTGTCGGGAAACGGCGTCCTTTCCGCTTCTGCGGGCACCATGCATTTCCAGGACGCCTTCACGGTAGGGGAAACGATGGGCATCCTTGCCAACGGTTCCGGGGAGGTCACGGGCAATGTGACGGTGGATGGAGGCCGCCTGTATTATACTTCCATGGACAATGTAGGCAGCGTGCTGCAGAACGTGACGCTGACTTCCGGCCTCATTGATTTCTCCGGTTTTCAGGAATTCCAGGACCTGTTCGGTTCTGAAGCCCTGGTGAACACCTCCTATAACCTGGGCGTTGATCTGGGGGCTGGCTTCACTTTGGCGGATATTGACGAATCCCTGTACACGATCAGTACTGTGGACGGAAAAACAGTCATCACCTTTACGGCGTCCGGAGCCAGCGAGACCGTCTGGGACCCGGCCTGGGGGCTGGAAGAGGCTCCCTCTTCCGCTACCGGCATACTGGCGAACCAGCAGAATCTGTCCCTTTACGGTATCCGGCCTTCTTCCATGCAGGAGGGATTCGGCTCCGTGAATGCCGTCACCGGAACGGGAGACCTGACGGGAGTGACGCTGGCCGGCGGCTACTACAATACAGCCACCAATGCCACGGCTACGCAAATTACCACCGGCATCTGGACGGATGTGCTGGGTGGCAATTATAATCTGATTATCGGCGGCAGCTATGCCAATAACTGGAGCGGTTCCGGGAAGTGGGACATTACGGGGGACGTCCATACCCAGATTCAGGGGGACACCTCCGTCAACTGGATAGTGGGCGGCAATTACAAGGACGGCCAGGCGGCAGGCATTACGGGAGACATTTACGTATCCGTGGACGGGAATGCCGTGATCAAAGGCAGTTTGATAGGCGGCGGCACAGCCGCCCATAATTCCGTAAACAACCTTGACGGCAGCACGCACATCGTCGTGCGCAGCATGCAGAGCGTCACGGACGAAACCATTTCGCTCAACTCCGTCGTCCGGGGCTTCATCATCGGCGGCAGCGCTTATGAAAGCCAATTCCGCGTCCCGCGCCGCCATTACCGGAAGCACCAATGTGACGATTGATTTGGGAGAGGCATCCGGCAATTTTGTCAAGAGCATCGTGGGCGGTTCCTATTCGGGAGGTTCCGGGGCATATACGATAGGAGGCGATTCCAACGTCAGCATCACCGCTGCCAGTGACGCCGTCTTTACCGGGTCTGTCTATGGCGGCGGGTACAGTTCTTCAGGAACATCCACCGTCAGCGGCAATTCCAGCCTGACGCTGGATGGGGCGCTTACGCGGGCGCTCTTTATGCGGGCGGCGGGGGAACAGGATCCTCCGTAAACGGGGACGCTACCCTTACCGTCAAAAAGCAGTATTCCGTACGGGCAGCACACTGAATGCATCGGAGGGTACGGTAGGCGGCACCTCTTCCTTGCTTCTGGGCGGTTACGGCAATACGGCGGACCATGCCATTTCCTTCTCCAATACGGCTGTGACCGGTTTTGACATCGTGACCATGTTCCAGGATTCCTTCTTTACGGGGAACCTGAACATGGCCGGTTCCAGCGTGCTGGCGCTGGCGGGCGGCGCCGGAACGGGAATCAGCGTGGACGGTACGTTCGCTCTTTCCGCTGAAGGAGAACTGAATCTGGATCTTTCCGAATTCGGCACCCTGACAGACGGCATGTCCGTCCTTTCAACTACAGGCTTGTCCAATATATCCTCCATTAAGGCTTCCTTTGCTGACGGTGTGGCGGGAACCATCACCGTTTCCGAAAACGGCAAAGACCTTGTTTATACGGCGGGAACCCTCCTCTTGTGGGCGGGCGGTGAAAGCGGAACCTGGAGCGCGGAAAACGTCTGGACGGATGGCGACGCCCCCGCCTCGTATGAGGACGGTCTGGCGGTTTCCTTTGCAGACCAGGCCGGAGTCTCTAACTCTGTTGTACAGCTGGATTCCGAGGTTTCGCCAAGCTCCATGCTTGTCCGCAACTCCACCACCCGTTATGAATTGACGGGGACGGGAGAAATAGCCGATACGACCATTACCAAGGAAGGAACGGGAACGTTGGTTCTCGGAACCTCTTCCATATTCGGCGAGGGTACTACTGTAGCCGTGTCGCAGGGCGTTCTGGCATTTGGTTATGATACGGCCCTGCCTGGCACGGGGGTAACCTGGGAGGCCGGTTCTTTCCTGGGAGCGGCCAATGGAGCGACGGTGACGGTGGATTTGGGAGCCGTCGCCAACCCGGTATTCTCCCTTTCTCCGGATGCCGGTTCATCGATCGCTCTGGCAACTCCGTCCGACATCGTTTTCGGCAATGCCATCATCGGGGAAGGAACTGTCCGGAAAACCGGCACGGGCTTGTTGAAACTGACGGGGAGCAACTCCGGCCACATCGTGGTGCAGGAGGGGTCTGTCCAGGTGGGGAACGGAACCGCGTCCATCCGCTGGGGAGGCGCCGGTTCTTCCGTCACCCTGGAGAACGGCACGTCCCTGATTATTGCCGGCAACAGTTCGGGAAATTCCCACCACACCATTGGTTCCGATTTGATTTTAGGAACAAACGCGTCTGATGCCGTTTCTCTGAAATGGGTGGACGCTTCCCAGGCAAACGCAACCAATTATCAGCATGACTTTACGGGAACCGTTACCGTCAACGGGGCAGTCTCTCTGGTGGGCAGGGACAACTGGGCCAAGGAAATGGGGTTCACCGGGACGCTCACCGGAGCCGGTTCCCTGACGTACAGCCGCGGAGCGGGCGACGGCAGGTACAATGCCAACGGCAAACTCATCATCAGCGGAGACGCTTCCGGATTTACCGGAATGATCACCATGAATGCCTCAAACGGCTACAGCGCCGGGCTGGATCTGCGCACTTCCGTTTCTCAGGGGGGTGTCACTCTGACATCCGGAACGGACACTACCGGATTTGCCTTCATGCGCGTGCTGGGGGATGTTGAGATTGCCTCTCTGGACGGAACGGCGAATTCCCAAGTGGGAGCCGTAGGCGGCGCGCGTACGTTGACGGTGGGATCCGGCACGTACAACGGCACGCTCACAGACCGCGGTATTGTTCTTGCGTACGGGGCCACTTCCATTGCGTATGACGAATCCGGCGTTTTGTCCCTGACCAAAGTCGGCGATGAGACGCTGACGCTGGGAGGACCGGTCAGCTACACGGGGCTGACGGATATTCAGGGGAACGCTCGCCCTTACTGCCTCAGGGGCTACTTCCCTGCGGAACATCACGATGGCGGCCAATACGCGGATGACGACTGCGGGCGCTTTAAACCTGGCTGCCAACGCCGCGCTGACGCTGGATATCAGCTCCTCGCTCGGAGTGGGTGGGGCTTTCGGCTCCGGAACGTTCAACCTTACGCTGAACGGGCTTGAAGGCATTACGGAAGCCGGGGAATATACCCTGATTTCCGCCGCCAGCGGTCTTGATTCCGCCAGCGCCGTCTTTAACTGGGCCGGGTATGTCGGAGACGAAACGCTGATTTACGAACTGCAGCAGACCAATACTGCCCTTAAGCTGGTAGTGACTTCCGCCGGGGACGTGTGGATCTGGCAGGGAACGGAAGGCGTGAACTGGAGCGATACGAACACGGGCACCATGTGGGGCATTGAAGGTTCCGCGGAAACGGCTGCCGGGAAGGATCTGATCTTCAACACGGCCGGAGCGGGAACCGTCACCCCCTGTCCGGGGCGGTGAATCCGGCCTCCATCACGGTCAACAACGCCGCCGGCAGCGACTATGTCTTCGTTTCCGACGGCTCCGGAAAAATCGCCCAGGGAACGCTGACCAAGCGTGGCGAAGGGAAGTTGACCCTTAATTTGGACAACACGGGCTGGAACGGGGATATTTCCGTTCAGCAGGGCGAACTGGTGGCTCAGGTCGCCAACTCCCTGGGGTCCGGCGCCATTACCGTTACGGACGGCATGCTCACGCTGGCTACCGCGGAAGTTCAGCCGGGAATGGGCATGATCAACCTGCAGGGCGGCAGCCTCAATCTGGCTTCCGGTTCTTTTGCCACGGCGTTTACCGCAGACAACATGGCCTGGACGGGCGGTTCCATGATACTGGGCGGGGAGGTGACCGCCACCGTCGCCAAGGCTCTGGCCAATGGAAAAACTATGGAACTGGCGGACGGTTCCGTACTGACGGTCAGCGGGGCTAATGACAACTCGGCGCTGAACCTGAATGCTTCCGGCACTGGTACCGTTTCCGTGGGCCTGGGAACCAGCTATGGGGCCAATGTTCTGAACATGAGTACGGAATTCCCAGGGGATCCTGTCCGTGACGTCCGGCTATTTCCAGTTGAACAACGTAACGATGGGTGCGGACGGCACGCTGAAACTGGCGGATTCCAACGTCCGTACGGAATGGAACGGAACAGCCGGAGGAACGTTTGCCAATGACGTTGTCTTTACGGGCAACCAGGTCTTTGCCACCAAGGATTTCACCTTCAGCGGCGATTTGAGCGGAACGGCGTTCTCCACCCAGGGCGCGGGCAATATTACCCTGGCGGGCGGCGTCAACCTGGACGGTCAGCTTAAGGTGCACCGCGGCACGGTTACCGTGAATTCCGCCAATGTGGCCAAACTGGGGGACAGCATTGACATCCAGAACAACTCCACGCTGGCCTTTGCCCGCGATTTCTCCTACGGAGGCGTCATCAGCGGCACAGCCGGCAGCACGGTATCCGTAAACGCCGGAACGCTGGAACTCACCGGAGCGAACACCTTCCTGGGCGCACTCTCCATTGTGGGCGGCGCTACGGCGCGTCTGGGTGACGGGAGCGCCTGGGCCGGGTCCCTCTCCGGAGACGGTTCCCTGGTCATCGATACTGCCGGAGAGATAACGCTGGCGGCCGGCAACACCGGGTTCACCGGTTCCACCACCCTCGCGGGAACGGGCACCGTTACTTTGGGAGGGGCTGACTCCCTGGGGGCCGGACGGGTCACCGTCAATAACGGCGTTCTCAATCTGTCCTCTCTGGATGCGGCCAACGTCATTCTGATTACGAAGGGCAGCCTGGAAAACGCGGAAGCCAAAACCGCCGGGAATGTGGAAGTGGCCGCTTCCGCCGGAACGCAGGGAGACCTGAATACGATCAACCTGGGCGGTTTGTCCGGTTCCTTGGTCGGCTCCATCGTCATGGAGGATTACTCCCGGCTTACAGGCGTTTCCGGGGCTCTGGACATGACGGGCAAGACGGTGACGCTGAAACTGGATTCCGGCAGCCTTACCGCGGGCGGAACAACCGGACAGGGCGTCATTGATGCGGACAGCCTGACGCTTTCCGCCGCCGACACAACCATCAACCTCAGCAACCAGGGCGTTCTGGACCTGCTTGCCGCCAACCGGGATTCCACTGACGGCGTAGGGCTTGTACTGACAACGGGAACCCTCGCTGTGGACAACTTCAAGCAAATCGGATTCTCTCCTCTCCTGGCTTCCCTCGGCTATACCGTGACGGAAGTCCTGGGTGCGGACGGGACGCTGATGGTCAGCGGCAATACGGACCTTGTCTATCTGGTGGACACCACCCCCCAATTCAGACGACCCCAATATCAGCGATTACGCCGCGCTGGATCCCTACAAGGCTGTCGGCATTAATGGCACCACGCTTCATGTGAGCCTGAACGGGGCTCCGGAAGCCTCCCGGAACGGGGACGGCCTGAAAGTCAGCAACCTGGTTGGCAGCGATGGTGCGCTGGTCGTGACGAATACGGCGGATGATGCGGCCTCCAACCACGCCGTGGTGGATCTGGTTCAGAACGTTGACGCCGGCGGCAACAGCTACGGCGGAACCATCAGCGGGGACCATGTGGATTTTGTCAAGAAAGGTGCGGAAACCCTCACCGTGGAAGGCAACTTCACCGGGAATGATTCCATGCTCAGTTCCGCGGAAGGAAACATCGTCCTGAACGGTGCAGGCAATAGCCTTACTGCGCTGGAACTCGCGGGCGGAGACATAACGCTGGGCGGACGGAATGACGGCGCCTCCCGTGTAACCACGGTGGAGACGCTGGCTGCCGGCGCGGGAGGGGGAACCCTGAATTTGGGTAACGGAACCCAGATGGTTCTTACCGGCCAGCAGGCCGGCAGCCATGTCACGGAGGTGATTATCTCCGGGGACGGTACGCTGACCTTGGGAGGTACGGGAACGGACTCCTCCCTGACACTGGGCAACGGCTCTTCCCTGAACGGTGTCCTGCTGGATATCCGTGAAGGGTCCGCCCTGTCCGCCGCAACCGGTTCCGTGAATACCGTTTCCGGACTGGCGGGCGGCGGAGCTCTGAAGCTGAGCGGTGCGGAAATGACGATCAATTCTTCCGCTTCCTATGCCTTTACCGGTACGCTGGACGGGGCATCCGGAACGCTCAACGTCAAATCCGGCAACGGAAGCGTCCAGACTATCAAGGGTGCAGGCAATGCAGGTTATCACCTGAATGTGAGTGACGGCGGCGTGCTGACCCTGGCCGGAGCGGCAGGGGAGGGCGGCAATCCCGCCCAGGCTTCCTATCAGGGGATTACCGTGAATGGCGGCACGCTCAATATCGGCAGCGCGGACGATCCCAAAACCCAGCTGACGCTTGGCTCGGACGGCTTGAGCGTGACGGGGGACAGCACGGTGGCCATTACCACTTCCTCCACAACGGTGGACGGCCTGGGCAATCCCTTTGTCACCTCCAGCGGAAATATTACGCTGGGAGACGGGACGGGGAAGTCACGCTGGTCATGAACAATCTGGATACCCTGGTTTCCGGGAGTTCGGAAACGCTGAATATGGAATTGTTCAAGACAACGGACGGCGCGCTTGTGTCCCTGGGTGACAATGTCACCCTCCAGGATATGATTCTTGGTTCCATGTATGAAAACCTGGAGCTGACCACCAATAACAGCATGACGGCCATCATCCTCACCGGTACGGCGCGCACGGAAAACATTTTCCGTGACTCTTCCCTGACGCGGAATGCCGCCACTGGAGCGGACATCCTTTGGAATTCCCGCTATCACATGGAAGAAGGCACTGCCTTGCGCGATTTCTATACCTCTGTTCTTCTTTCCCAGAATTCAGGCGACTATTCCGGCGCCGCCCGCAAACTGGCCGCCGCCGCCGCCGGCAGCACGGTTACCAGCCTGGGCATCGCCCAGCGCGACTCCCTGCGCGACCAGATGGGCTGGATACGCAACCGCGTGGCGCAGATGGGCGTTAACCCTGCATATGTCCATGAAGACATGCCCTACTTCCATATGTGGATGCAGGGAACCGGGTCTTATGCCAAGCTGGACACCAGGGGGGATGAAAGCGGCTACGAACTCACCACCTGGGGAGGCACGGTAGGCATGGACGTGGATATCAACGACCGCTTCACTGCGGGAGCTGCGTTTACGGCCAATTACGGAAGCCTGACGGCCAGCGCGGCGGATACGGCGGACGGAGACCTGGACAGTTACTATGTCAATCTGTTCGCCCGCTACCAGTACCGTAAATGGTCCCATCTGCTGATTCTGACGGGCGGCTGGAATGATGCCTCGCTGACGCGCACGGTGGATTACGGTACGGGGTCTTACCAGGCCCGCGGCAATACGACGGGGAGCCGGTTTCGGCGCCATGTACGAGTTGGCGTATGACATCGCTCTCAATGAAGACAGGAGCGTGATTCTCCAGCCTTTGTTCAACGCTTCCATCGTGACGACCCGTATGGACGGCTATCGGGAAAGCGGTTCTGCAGGAAATGCCGGACTGAAGGTGGAAGACCAGGAACTGACTACGGCTGCTGTCGCTGTGGGCGCCCGGCTCTCCGGACTCATGGGGTCCAACGTCTTCGGGCGTGAAGCGCTGGGAGAAGTACGGGTGAACGTTTCCCAGGATATGGGGAGACCGCCGCGGGCAGGCCAATGTGGGCTTCCTGGCGGATCCCTCCTATACGCGTCCGGTGTATGGCGCCAAGGTCGGAAGCACGGCCTTCCAGATTGGCGCGGGGCTGAGCGTTCCCGTGGGCACTCAGGGCGTCATTTTTGTGGACGGCAACGCGGATATCCGCAGCGGTTCCAGCTCCATCAACGGGAGTATCGGCTACCGCTACAACTTCTAAAGGAAAAAACGTCAGCCAATTGGAAAGCCGCTGCGGAATCATCCGCAGCCGCTTTTTTTCATGAATGGACGGGATTTCTTTAAGGATAACTTCAAGCTTGGGTTGACTTCCCTGATGGCTGTTTACTTCCATTCCCATTCAATGGGCGTTTCCAGATCGGGCCGCAGCGCCTGGCGCACAGGGCAGGACAAGGCGGTTTTTTCCAGCATGGCGCGGAGAGGGTGGCTGCCTTCCAGGGGCATGATTGCCTTCAGTTCAATTTTTTCAATTCCCTTGGATGATTCCGCCGCACGCGCCAGAACGCGCATGCCTTTCAAATCCACTCCTTTTCTGGCCGCGACCACGGAAACCAGGCTCATCATGCAGGAGGCGAGCGTGGAACCGAGCAAAACTCCGGGGAGGGGAATTGCGCGGCCTTCAAAAAGAAGCGGGCAGGTCCGTGGCAAACGTAACGTTGGAAGGGATAAAGGTGGTTTCGCAGCGGAATTGTCCGACGTTTTCCGTTTCGGAGGTGTAATAATGATCAGTCATGAAGATGTGACAGCGAAAACCCTGTTCGGGTTCATCCGGCTCAGGTTATTGTCACGTTGAAGAGCCGTGAAGTTCCGCTTTGCAAGGAACCTGGCCGTTCCTTCATGACATGGTTGATTTTTCCCTCGCTTCCGGTTCCCGGCATCATTTCTTTTTAAGCGCTGCTCCGCCGTGTCTTCTTGCGGCGGAAAAAAAAGCTTACGCCGTCCCCTTCGGCTTCCTTGCGGCCAGAATGCGCCGGATGGGTTCCGCATAAAGCTCCGGCTCCAGCAGGAAGGAATCGTGTCCCTTGGTGGAAGCGATGGTATGGAACTCCGTGGGAATATGGGCGGCTTCAAGCTGCGCCGCGAAATCCTGCTGTTCCGCCGGGCGGAAACAGCAGTCTGTATCAATGGAAAAGATAAGCGCGGGAATCCCTGCGCGGCGGAAGCCTTCCAGGGCGGTTTGAAATGTTCCGTCCGGGGTGTGGTCGCGGATGTCGAACTCCGCCCACATATCCGCAATGCGGATATAGGAGTTGGCGTCAAACCGTTCCGCGAACTTGGTCCCCTGGTGAAGCATGTAGCTTTGCGTGCTGCGGGTGGGGGGGTCATCCACGTGAGCAGGCCGTAGTTGCCTCCCACCTCTTTTCTGGCGCGCTGTTCCAGCCCCTCCTGGTAAACAAATGATTTGTGGCCGATGATACGGGCGAATGCCAGCCCTTTTTTGGGCGCCGGCCCCCGGTAATAATCCCCGCCCTGGAAATCCGGGTCAAGCTCAATGGCCAGGATTTGTTCAAACAGGGACAGGCGGTGTTCAATGGAAGCCCGGTAACCGGAGCCGATGGAGATGAAGCTCCGGACGCGTTCCGGGAATTGGCACGCGAAACTGAGGGCGATCAGGCCGCCCACAGAGGGGCCCATAAGATGAACGCGTTCTATGCCCAGGCTGTCCAGCAGAAGGGCCTGGAGGCGTGCCTGGTCTGCGATCTCCACGTGAGGGAAGCGGGAGCCGTAGGGCTGGCCGTCCGCAGGGCAGGGGGTAGCGGGGCCTGTGGTGCCGTAGCACCCTCCCAGGTAATTGGCGCAGATGATACAGAAGCGGTCCGTGTCCAGCGGCTTGCCGGGGCCGATGATGCTGTTCCACCAGCCTTCGTGGTTTTCCGGTTTCCAGAGGGAGCCGGTGCCCGGGACTTCCGGATTGTAGCCATAGGCGTGCTGGCTGCCGGAAAGGGCATGGAACAGCAGGATGGCGTTGTCTTTTTCCGGCGTCAGGGTTCCGTACTGTTCATAGGCGACGCATACCTTGTCAAGCGTAGCTCCATTCCTCAGGGAGAAGGAGTTGGGAAGATTCAGGGAATTTGGTTTGGACGGCAGGAAGCTGCATGGATGTACGGAAAAGGGCTTGGTCAGCAAAAAGACCGGCACCCGGCGGGCGGCGGTCTTCTTGAAATCTGTGCTGGGCCAGGGATTACTTGACGCCCTTTTTGGAAAGGCGCGTGCCTGCCGTAGCGCCCTGGCGGGCCTTGAACTTGGGATTGCTCTTGCAGATCACATACAGCGTGCCCTTGCGCTTCACGATTTGGCAGTCTGCGTGGCGGCGCTTCATAGAGGCTAAGGAAGAAAGAACTTTCATGGTGTATAACTCCGGTTTGGTGTTCGGTTCGGGAGACGGAATATACCGTTTAGTTAAGAATTGTAAAGTCATTTCTTTGCCAAAAGTAAGATGCCGTCTCCGCAGAGATGCTTTTATGAGGAAGATGCAGTAAAGCATGGGATGGCTTTGGATTCCGCGCCGGCGGAAAAATATTAGGGAAGACGTCATTTATCCGAGAAAATAAAATGCGGGAAGGGACCTCAGCCGGGGGAATAAAGGGTTTGTGGACCGGAGGGGATTCGTATAACATCTTTTCCGGTTTTCCTTATGACTGATTCTTCCTCACCTGATTCCTCCCCGGCTTCCCGGAATACGTTTGCCCATCATTTGGGAATGAAAGGGTTTCTGCTCATGGAAGGGCTGTTGAAGCTCGTGGGCATGAAAACGCTGTACCGGCTGGGGCGCGCGGCAGGGGCCGTGGCGTGGTATCTGCTTCCCCAGCGCCGGAACATTGTGGAAAGGAATCTGCGCATCGTTTTGAATCCGGCCCTGCGCGGAAAGGCACTGCAGAAATTAAGCCGGGAAAATTTCAAAAGGACCATTGCCAATTTCCTGTGTTCCGCGAAGACGGCCACCCTGACGGATGAGCAGTTGAAGCATTGCGTGACGGTCGGAGGGCACGAACAGTTTGCCGCGCCTGTGCTGGAAGGGCGCGGGCAGGTTTGCGCCATAGCCCACTCCGGCAACTGGGAGGCGCTGGCGAGAATACGCGCATTTTACCCGGAGGTGGAGCGTTACGGGTCCATGTACCGCCAGTTTGACAATCCGCTGATGGAGGAATACGTGTACCAGCGGCGCACGGAACGTGGAACTCAGATGTTCTCCAAGGAGGGCGGCATCAAGGCTCCCATGAAAATGCTCAAGGAAGGGGGGGCCCTGGGCGTGCTGAGCGACCAGTTCGTATGGGAGGGGGTGTATGTCCCCTTTTTCGGCAAGGTGACCGGCACGACTCCGCTGCCCGCTCTGCTGCGAAAAAGGGCTGGCGCGGACATGGTGGCCATAGCGGTGCGTACGGATGCTCCCGGCCACTGGATAGCGGATATGGGGAATGTGGTGGATTTTTCCGGGTCGGACGGCTCTCTGGCGGGGGATACTATTGAAGTGAACAGGGGGCTGGAAACATTGATCCGGGAATCCGTGCTGGATGTGTTCTGGATGCACCACCGCTGGAAATCCGTTGACCGTTTTGCTCCGCAGGATAAAAAAACGGCTGCGCTTCTGGAAAATATGGAGCTGAAGCCGTACCGCATTCTTGTAGCCGTTCCCGGGGCGTTGGATGAAGCCCTGGCGACCGTTCCCCTGATTCGTGCCCTGAAAACCGTCCGGTGCGACATGCAGGTGAACGTTATCTGCCCGTCTGCCCAGATGGGAATATGGAAGACGGTGCCGGAGGTTACCCATGTGCTGCCGCACGATTCCCTGAAGCAGCTTCGGGAAGCTTTGGTGGCAGATGAATTTTACAATGACGGCCCGCTGGATATGGGCGTCATGCTGGATGGAGATATGGAAACCCTGAAAGCGCTGGAACCGTATGGCCCCATGATGTTCTCCGGGCTGGACACGCATCCCGGCGTCCGGAAATACAAATTCGGGTAAAGGCCCCCGTCCTGCGCGCCGCCCCCCGGCGCACCGGGTGCAGCTTTATCTGCAATTGGGGGGCTGCATGGGCTGGACGTCGGTAAACCGTCTTTGTTCCCTGTGAAAAAAGCGGCCCCGGCGGAAGGCGCCCCCATTTTAATTGCTCCGTTTTCCCGTCTGGGAAGCGCCAGTGAATGGAGCCGGGAGCAGTGGACGGAACTGGTTTCCCTTTTGCCGGGACGGACGGTTCTGGTGGCTCTGGAAGAAGACCGGGAGCGCGCCGCCGCGCTGGCGGAACATTTGAATGTGGAACTGGCTGTGGGTGCGCCGGAGGCTCTGTTTTCCGTGGACGGCGCTTCGGTGGCGGTAGCCGTGGATGGCGATTTCCCGTCCCTCTGTTCCTTCCGCGGGCTTCCGGTGGTGACTCTGTTTTCCACCCGGCTTCCGGATGTGTACCGCCCTATGGGTACATTCAACCGTTCCCTTTACAGCCACCAGTGCTGTTCCCCCTGCTTCCGGAAGGATTGTGACCGGGATGTCCCCTGCAACCGCCACATTGCCGTGCGGGAAGTGCTGGATGCTTTGCGGGAAATTTCCGGAAAGGAATAATTTGGGAAAGGGGAGAAGGGCCTTTCATCCGGAAGATGAGGAGGGGAGATATCTGTATTCGGTTTGCTGCGGTTGATGGCGCCAAGGCGCGAAAATCCGGTTAATGCACGCAATCCGGAAAGCCTTCCCGCCGGAAAATGCCGCGGACCTGTTCCGCCAGTTTTGCGGACGCTTCCGGGGTGCCCTTCAAGGTATAATCCAGCTTCAATTCATCCCATTTGAATCTCCCCATCTGGAAAGGGAGCACGTCCACGCGTTCCACGTTGCCCAGGAGCGCCGCATGGCGGGAGAGTCCCTCAATTTCTTCCAGATTATCCGTAACGCCGGGTACCAGCACATACCTCAGCCACACGGGCTTGCGGAGGGAGGCCAGGCGTTCCGCAAACTCCAGCGTAGGGCGCAGTTCCCCGCCTGTCAGGGAGCGGTACCGTTCCGGATTCCATGCCTTGATATCCAGCAGGACCAGGTCCGTATCCGCCAGCATTTCTTCGCCCGCATTCACGCCCAGATGGCCGGAGGTGTCCAGGCAGGTATGCAGTCCCAGTTCCCGGCAGCCTTTCAGCACGGCGCCGGTAAAATCAGGTTGGAAGAGGGGGTCCCCGCCGGAGAGGGTGACGCCGCCGCCCGCCGCCTGCAAAAAATCCCGGTAACGGGCTATTTCCCTGAGGACATCACCCGCGCTTCTGAGCCGGCCCCGCCGAACGTAGGAGGTATCCGGATTGTGGCAGTAGCGGCAGCGCAGGCTGCAGCCGGACAGGAAAAGGACAAAGCGGATGCCGGGACCGTCCACGGTGCCGCAGGATTCCACGGAATGAACCAAACCGGTGACGGAGCTTTCTCCGTCCGGATCATGGTTTTGTGGAACAACCTGCGGCATCCGTGTGTCGTCCGGGTTAGCGGGTGTGGAAGGTGCGGTTGATGACCTCCTGCTGCTGTTCCCGGGTCAGCTTGATGAAATTCACGGCATAGCCGGAAACGCGGATGGTAAGCTGCGGGTATTTTTCCGGGTGATCCATGGCGTCGAGAAGCGTTTCCGTTCCAGTACGTTCACATTAATGTGGTGACCTGTAGCGGCAAAGTAGGCGTCCAGCAGGGAGACGAGCTTGACGCGGCGTTCCCTTTCCTCCTTGCCCAGGGCCTGCGGAACGATGGAGAAGGTGTAGGAGATGCCGTCCAGGGAGTCGTCATAGGACAGCTTGGCTACGGAGAGCATGGACGCCACGGCTCCGTTGTCCCTTCCGTGCATGGGGTTGGCGCCGGGGGCGAACGGTTCCCCGGCTCGGCGGCCGTCCGGCGTGTTGCCCGTCTTTTGCCGTACACCACGTTGGAGGTGATCGTCAGGATGGACTGGGTGGGCAGGGAATTGCGGTAAGTGTGGAGCTTGCGCAGTTTTTCCATGAAATTGCTGACCAGGCTGCATGCTATGTCGTCCACGCGCGGGTCATTGTTCCCGTAACAGGGGAATTCCCCTTCCGTCTTGAAGTCCACAATCAGCCCCTCTTCATTGCGGATGGCTTTTTACGGTGGCGTACTTGATGGCGGACAGGGAGTCCGCCGCCACGGACAGGCCGGCGATTCCCGTGGCCATCGTGCGCAGTTTCCGGATCATGCAGCGCCATTTCAATGCGTTCATAGCAGTATTTGTCGTGCATGTAGTGGATGATGTTCAGCGCGTCAATGTAAGTTTTGGCGAGCCAGTCCTGCATCTTGTCGTACAGGGCCATCACTTCATCATAGTTGAGAATTTCTTCCGTGTAGCGGGGGGAGGGCGGGGCCACCTGTTTGCCCTTGAGTTCATCCACGCCGCCGTTCAGGGCGTAGAGAAGGCACTTGGCGAGGTTGGCGCGCGCTCCGAAGAACTGCATCTGCTTGCCGATGCGCATGGCGGACACGCAGCATGCGATGCCGTAGTCGTCGCCCCAGTGCGGGCGCATCAGGTCGTCGTTCTCGTATTGGACGGAGGACGTTTCAATGGAAACCTTGGCGCAGAAGCTTTTGAAGGCTTCCGGCAGGTTCCGGGACCACAGAACGGTCAGGTTCGGTTCCGGAGCCGGCCCCAGGTTGTACAGGGTCTGCAGCATGCGGAAGGAACTGCGGGTGACAAGGGTGCGGCCGTCCTCGCCCATGCCGCCGATGGATTCCGTCACCCAGGTGGGGTCTCCGGAGAACAGGTTATTGTAATCAGGCGTGCGGATGAAACGGACGATGCGCAGCTTCATCACGAACTGGTCGATGATTTCCTGAACTTCCTCTTCCGTGATGAGCCCCTGTTCCAGGTCGCGGGTGAAATAAATGTCGAAGAAAGTGGAAACGCGGCCCAGGGACATGGCCGCTCCGTTCTGTTCCTTCACGGCGGCCAGGTAGCCCAGGTACGTCCATTGCACGGCTTCGCGGGCGTTTGCGGCCGGGCGAGAGAGGTCGCAGCCGCAGGAGGCGCCCCGCTGGGCGAGTTCTTCCAGGGCGCGTATTTGTTCGCTCATTTCTTCGCGCAGGCGGATCAGCTCATCCGTAAGGGGGAATGTTCACGGTTTTTGAGGTCCTTGCGGCGTTCGGCAATCAGTCTGTCCGTGCCGTACAGGGCCACCCGGCGGTAGTCCCCGATGATGCGGCCGCGGCCATAGGCGTCCGGAAGGCCGGTAATAATGCCGGCGGAACGGGCCGCCCGGATATCGGAAGTGTAGGCGTCGAAAACGCCTTCATTGTGCGTCTTGCGTATCTTTTTGAAAATATCCGCGGTTTTCTCGCACATCTTGAACCCGTAGGATTCCAGGGCCTGCTGGGCCATGCGCAGGCCGCCAAAGGGCATCAGGGCCCGTTTCAGGGGGGCGTCCGTCTGGAGGCCTACGACCACTTCCAGTTCCTTGTCAATGTAGCCGGGCTTGTGGGAGGTGATGGAGGATACCACTTCTTCATCAGCATCCAGAACGCCGCCGTTGTCTATTTCCCTTTTCAGCAGGACTTTCAGTTCATCCCATAAACGGAGCGTGCGCTGGGAGGGGCCGGAAAGAAATTCTTCATTGCCGGAATAGGGCGTGTAGTTATGCTGGATGAAATCCCGTACGTCAATGGACTCCGTCCATGCTCCCGGCTTGAATCCCTGCCATTCCTTCGGAAGGGCGGTGGACTCCTTCAAGTCTTTTACTATGCTGATCATAAATAGGATGTAGTGAAGAAGACCGGAGAAAAACGTTCCGCAGCCGTTGAAAGGCCGGAAACGGCAAAACTCCGCGCCACGTAATTATATCGTGAATTCCGGGGAGACAACAAGGCTAATTCTTTGCGAAGAGAACGCGGGTGCGCTGGCTTTGGCATGTTTCACCTGTCTGTCCGTTGCGGAGCGGAAAATGAGGGGAACATGCGATTGCGGAAAAGTGACGGAAGATTATTTCTCTTTACTTTCCTAATCTCTATTGCAGTATCTCAACGCTTACCGTTATGAAATCTTATGCATGCCTTTTTTATTGCTGGCGGGAGTTTTTTGCGTTGCTTGTTTCTCCGGTGCCTGTGCTGATGAATTGCCGCCCACGCTGAAGCCCCAGGAGAACCAGCGGGCCGTGCATGACTGGAAAAACGCCATGAGGCAGTGATGGAACGGACCCGGACCGTCAAACGGGGGTATGTCGTTTTTGGTGAAAGCATTACCCTCCGTTGGGGAGTCGAGCTTTCCTGGGGCAACAGGGCTCTCGGAACAGGAAAGGCCGGATGCGGTGTTCGCCTGGCCGCTGTTGCGGCGGGATTTGCCGGACGGGCAGTGGTCTTTTTACTCTGCCGGCAAAAGTGGCGCCTGCGATCTTGATGCACGGCAGGATTTGCTTAAACTGGAAACCGGTTTCACTTTTTTATCATGAATTTCTTCTCCTACATGCTCGCCATATTGCTGGGGGGGGCCAGTGTGGCGTTTTCCGCACCTTCCATCCCTCCCTCCGCGTTGCCCGCAACCCTGAAGCCGGAGCCCCATCAGCGGGATCCGTATGATTGGAATGCCCGGCATGAAGCCGTTAAAAAAAGAAACCGGACCGTCAAGCCTGAATATGTGATGATAGGGGACAGCATTACCCACCACTGGGGAGGGGAGCCTTCCGGGGACGGAAAAAACACGGGAGCGGGTTCCTGGGAGAAATTATTCCGTCCGCATACTGCGACGAATATGGGCTTTGGATTTGATTATGTGGATAATGCCTATTACCGTGTGCAAAACGGGGAGCTGGACGGCATTTCTCCGCGGGTCATCATCGTGCTGCTGGGAACCAATAATCTGGGGCACCGCAAGGATACGCCGCAGGCATGTGCGGACAATATCAGGGCGTTTGTCCGCCTGGTGCGCCGGAAATGCCCCTCTTCCAAAATTCTGTTGCTGGGCGTTCTTCCAAGGAAGGAGAAAAACCTGGCGGAACCGGTGAAGCAGACGAACAGGCTGCTGGCGGAGCTGCATAACGGAAAGAACATTTTCTTTGCCGATCCGGGAAAGGCTCTTCTTTCCGCAGACGGTGCTTCTCCTCAGAATGAATTTATGAAGGATGTGGTGCATCCCAATGCCAGGGGATATGAGGTTTTGGAAAAGGAACTGGCCGTACTTTTGAAAAAGCTTGATGCAAAATACCGGGGAGGGAAGCAGGCGGGAAAGCATTCCTGATGATCGTCTTCTGATGGAAGGCAGGATTTTGCTTGAAGGGAAAGCCCCGGCTGAGGAAAATATACGGCATTTGATATTTAGTTTATGAAAAACCTGTTGTTTGCATTGTTGACCGGTTCCTTTTGTTGCTGTTATGCCCAACAGAAGGCAGCACCCGTTCCGGAGCCTGAAGTTGTCGCCACTCCGCCGGCTGATGCGGGGCGCGGCCTCATCCGTGTGGACTCCCGTGAAATACGCCATTATTCCGGTACCCGCAAGGGACCGGATTACCTGGTCAGCAGGGATAACGGAAAAACATGGGAAATGAAGGCCGCTCCGGCTGGCTACCCTCCCAACTACGGCGGCATTCCCAAGGAATCTCCGGCTATTGTGCGCAACCCCCTGACCAGGGAATTCATTCGTGTGCAGCCTATCGGAGGCTTTGTATTTCTTTCCAAGGGGGGGCTGGACGGCAAGTGGTTTGCCGTCACGAATGACGGCAAGCTGGAAGAAGACTGGAAAGATCCGGAAAAGAGGAAAAATCTGAAAAAACTGGGCGGCATCATGCGCACCCCTGTTTTTGTGAACAAGGGCCGCAGGGTGATTGTTCCGTTCCACAACATGGGCAGCGGTACCAAGTTTCATATTTCCGATGACGGGGGGACTGACCTGGCATGTATCCAGGAACGGTGTTACTTCCCCAAACATGAAGCCAGGCCCCCCCACCAGGGTGTCAGATGGTTCAACAATGCCGTGGAAGCCACGGTTTTGGAGATGAAGGACGGTTCGTTGTGGGCGCTTGTCCGTACTTCCCTGGACCAGGCGTGGCAGGCTTTCTCCAGGGATTACGGTGAAACATGGAGCAAACCGGAACCTTCCCGCTTTTTCGGCACCCTGACCATGAATACGTTGGGCCGCCTGGATGACGGAACCATCGTTTCCCTGTGGACGAATACGATGGCTCTGCCTGAAAACGCCACAGCCGGCAACGGAACGTGGGAAGACGTGTTCACGAACCGTGATTCCCACCACATTGCCATGTCCGGGGACGAGGGTAAAACCTGGTACGGATTCCGGGAGATTATCCTGGATGAACACCGCAACCATCCCGGCTATGCTACGCTGGATGGTCCGGAAGACCGCGGCAAACGCCAGAGCGAAATGGTGCAGCTGGACAAAAACCGCATCCTTATTTCCCTGGGGCAGCATAAAAACCACCGCCGCCTGGTTATTGTGGACCGCCGCTGGGTAGGGGCCAAGACGCGTGCTACGCAGACGGGGAAAGATTCGGATTCCCAGTGGACCATTCATACTTATATTCCCCAGAAAAAGGGCCATTGCAGTTATAACCGCAAGCCTTCCGCAGAGCTGGTTCCGGATCCGTCCGGAAGTACGAAAAAGGTGCTGCAAATCAAGCGTCTGAATGATCCCGAACTGGTCAATGAAAAATCCAATGTGGATTACCGGAACGCTGGAGCTGCCTGGAACTTTCCGAACGGGACCACAGGGCTGGTCAAATTCCGATTCCGTGCAGCGGACGGGGATCAGGCGGATGATTCCGGCCTTCAGGTCTCTCTGACGGATCGGCTTTTCAATGCCTGTGATTCCACTACGAAGGATTATGCCCTGTTTACCTTCCCGATCAGGCTGAGACCTGCGCCCCATCTGCTGCTGGGGATGAAAAAAGTGCCTTTCACGCCCGGCGCGTGGCATGAAATTTCCCTTCTGTGGCAGGGGGGCAGGCTGTGGTGTCTTTGGACGGAAAGAAGGCCGGAACGTTGAAAATGGCTAATAAGTCCCCCAATGGAGCCAGTTATATTCATTTCATCAGCACCGGTTCCCAACCGGATGCCGGCATTCTGCTGGATACGGTGAATGCCCGTGTGAAATAAACGGCGGTATTCAACGGTTTTCCTTCTTCGGAAGCGGCGGAGCGCTCAATTCCGGCAGGTATTTCAGCACCATTTGGAGATGTTCGTTTGACCGGTTGCCTATCCGCTGGAGGGCTGTGCGTCCGTATTTGTCTCTCAGGGAGGGGTCTGCGCGGTGGTCCAGCAGAAGACGCGCAATACCCAGTTTCAGCCGGTCCAGGGAATCGTCTCCCAGCAACATTCCTCGGCAGCACGCCATGAGGGGAGTCTCTCCGGCGGCGTTTTGATGGTTGACGTCCGCTCCCTCGCTGATGAAGAGACTGACCAGCTCCCTGATTTGAGGGAGCTGGGACACATCAATGAAAGCCAGCTGGCGGCACAGGTTCAGCAGGGCCGTGTCCCCCGTGGTTTCCGGCAGGGTTGTGGACGCGGGCATGGCCGCATTCACGTCCGCACCGTATTCCAGCAGAATATGTGCGATTTGCAGTGCGGTGTTCGGAGTGTTCAGGTTCAGGGAAAGAAGGGGCGGGACCATTTCCCCGCGGAAATTGGGATCGTACCCGGCTTCGCAAAGCTTGCGGACCAGCAGGGGGTATCCGGCGGCCGTGGCCCATGTGAGCAGACTTGTTTTTTTTTACCTTTCAATTCAGGCTGGAGGGAAATATCCGCACCGCATTTCAGAAGAAACAGGGCTGCTTCCTCATAGGGTGCTCCTCCAATACCGGCCACACAGGTGATGACGAGGGGCGGCCAGCCCAGCGGCCCCGGTTTATTCACATCCGCACCGTATTGAATCAGGAGATTAAGGCAGGAGATCCTGTTATGCACCGGCAGGGGCGTGGAGTCGTCCATGCCTGGCTGGCAGGCGTAAGTCAGGGGGTATTTCCCTGTTCGGAGTCCGGAATGGAGGGAAAGGCCTGTTGCGGCAGGATGATCTGGACGTTCGGGTCCGCATGGCGCTGTAAAGGCGGTTCAGCAACTGCACTTCTCCGAGCCCGGCGGCAAGATGCAGCAGGGTTTCATGGGATGGAGTGATGCAGCGTCCGTCTGCGCTTTCCGCCGTGTCCCGTATCATCTGAAGCCGTTCCCTGATTTCGTCCTTCATATATTGGCGCATGGAAACTTCGGAAAACATGTGCCAGTCAATATGGCGTGAATTGAGGGAAAGCCCGCGGTAAATGAAACGTTCCGGGCTTCGATGGGCTGTGAAATTCGCTACGGTAAGAATTTGTTCTTTTTCCGCTTTTGTCCAGATAGGGTTGAAATTCCATTCCGCGGGAGAAGAATCATTCCTGTTCAGCCAGAAAACGGCGAAAGTCGCGGCAAGAGAGGCAAAAAAGCTCAAAGCTCCAAGAAACCAGAGAGTTTTCTTTCTTAAAGTCATGTGTATCATAAGCAGGGGGTACTGCGAAAGGCCATGATGCAGGAATCCATAACTCCGGGCAATGAAAAAATAGTATGAGCAAAGAATGCCCGGGGCAAACCATGTGGGAATTCGGGTGGCGGATTGCAAATTCGGAGGAGAATTTTTTCCTCTTCATCTGGGAAAAAAGCTCGTAGATAAAGAGAATTACGAAGGAAACGGAAAATATGGTGTCATGGGCCGGACTTCACAAAAATTATGGAGTTTATGGCGTGGATTATTTAACTCCAATTATTTGAATTGTATCCGAATTTGCAATTCGGTGTGATACGCTAAATATTGCGGATGTGCGGATGGTTTCAAATTATTTGCATTTGCCGCTGCTGCACTCACGGTAGAATGAAGGAAGCTGAAACTTATGGAAGAAATGGAGATTCTCCCGTAAAATGATGGAGAGAACTGTATCCTTGCTGCTGGCCTCCTGGTCTTCCCTTTCGCTGTCCGCTCCATGCTGTCTGAAGCCGCTCTTGCCCTGGAAGTAAGGATAAACGATGATTCTGGCAGCGTTATGGATTCCGTCAAACTTATTGCGTCCGATATGGATGGGACGCTGCTTAATGGAAAAGGTGAATTGGACCCTGCGTTTTTCCCTTGTTTAGGGAACTTGAGCTTCGCGGCATTCGTTTTGCGGCAGCAAGCGGCCGCCAGTATGACGGATTGCTCCGGACCTTTGCCCCCGTGGCGGACCGGATGCTGTTTATTGCCGAGAATGGCGCTTATGCGGCGGCGGGTAGAAAAGAATGGCTGCTTCTGGACATGGATCATGAAACGGTAGCCGGTTTGATTGCCGGGATCAGGTGCATTGAAGGAACCTGCATCGTCCTCGCAGGGCGGGATTCCGCATATATTGAGGACAAACAGCCGGAATTCGTCCGGGAGGCCCGCAAATATTACACACGCTGTCAAGAAGTGGGGGACCTGCTGGACGTGCGGGGAGACAAACTTTTGAAAATAGCAGTATATGACTTCCTGGGAGCCGGGGAAAACAGTTATCCCCGGCTGAAGCATTTGGAACATGGCTTCCAGGTGGCTGTCTCCGGAGAGAAATGGATGGATATCAGCCGGAAAGGGGCCAATAAGGGGGCCGCTCTGGAATTGATTCAGAGGAAACTGGGAATTTCTTCGGAGGAAACGATGGTTTTCGGAGATCAGATGAATGACGCTTCAATGATACGGCAGGCGCGTTTCAGTTATGCCATGGCGAATGCCGTGCCGGAAATCCGTTCCATGGCCGCATTTGAGGCGCCGTCCAATGAGGAAAACGGAGTGATGCAGGTGCTTGGAAAGATGTTGGACGCCCATTCTCCGCAGGGAAGGGCCGGGAATTGCAGGAAACCCCGTCTCTAATTGCCGGGTAATGGAATAAAATCAGGGTTATGTTGATGTTATTGTCAGATTTTTTTAATATGCTGGCGATGGCCGTGTTCGCTTGCATTGGCGGTGTTTTTCTGGGAATGGGCTTTCTGCTGCTTAAATTGGCGGGAATTTTTTTCGGAATATTGGCGGGGTGTATTATTCTGATGGAAGCGGCCGGAAGGTGGATTTCCCATTTGATGGGGGCGTGAGTCCGTTATTCCCGGCAATGAAGGGGATTCCTGTACGCTTTCCGTGAGGGGAGAGCTTTCTGATGGCTGGGCCATTGCCGGCTGCTGTTGTTGCCGGTTCATTGCCGAATGCTGAAGTGGAAGGCTGCATCCTGCCTGGATTCTGCGTGTTAAAACCGGATAGCGGAGTTTTGTGATAAACAGACGTTTGCCGTAAGATGCCCTGGAAGACAGAGCCCCGCAGAAAGGAAGTCCCAAGGATATGAAATGCCGGGCGTCCCCATGGAAGGGACTGTTGCCTTTGTACTATTTGACAGGGCGGGAGACGGAATTTTACCGTCCCTCCCGTCAGCATGAAAGCTGTTGTCCTTTTTAGTTTTGCTTTTCCGCAATGTCTGTGGTACACCCGTGCCAGACGTCATGAATCAGGAATTTTTTTCAGTGCTCGTGCAGGTGGCGGCCGCCCTGGGGCTGGCCGGCATGATCTTGTTGCTCAGTATCTTGATGGGCAAGCGTTCTTCCGTGCGTAAACCGGCGGACATTCCCTACGAATGCGGGATAATTCCCATGGGGGAAGGTGCCCCCATGTTCTCTGTAAAATTCTATATGGTGGCCATGCTCTTTGTCATTTTTGACTTGGAAGTGGTATTCCTCTACCCCTGGGCCGTCAATTTCCGGGACTATATTATGATGAATCCGGAATCGTTCACGGCCATGTGCATTTTCATTGGCATTTTGCTGGTGGCCTACCTGTATGCGCTGGGCAAGGGTGCCCTGAACTGGCACCACGATCCCCGTTGACCGTTTTTGTTCCCTTTTACCAACGCCGTGTTCCATGAGGAATACGGCGTTTTTTATGTGAAAGAAAAATTGCCTTGGAAAATGGCGGGGGAGAAATATCCGTAAATCCTGTCCTTTTTCCGGATGCCTGTTTGCGTGTAAAATCATATTGTACAAAAGATGATTTCTCTTGCCAGAAGAGTGGAATAGGGATAGCGTTTGCGCGATCAGGAAATTCATCATGAATATGCCTCTTCCTAAAACGACGCAAGGTGTTTATCGTCTGTCGGTCAGTACCTTTTATTTTCTTCAGGGTTTGGTGTTCGCCAGTTGGGCATCCCGCATCCCGGACATCAAAAGTGCATTGGGGTTGAACGATGCCGACTTGGGGTCCGTTCTCTTTGCCGTCCCGGTGGGGCAGATGTCCGCCATGGCGCTATCCGGTTACCTGGTTGGCCGTTGCGGCAGCCGGAAAATACTGATGGCGGCATCCGTCTTTTATCCTGCCGTGCTTGTATGCCTGGGTATGGCGGGGTCTTTCTGGGAACTGGCGGCCGGGTTATTTTTCTTTGGGGTAGCCGCAAATCTGACGAATATATCCGTCAATACGCAGGGAGTGGGAGTGGAACGGCTGTACCAGTGCAGCATCATGGCCCGGTTCCACGGTTTATGGAGCCTGGCGGGTTTTTTCGGAGCTTTGCTGGGAGCTGCCATGGTGGACTGGCATATTTCTGCGGAAACGCATTTCATCGCCATTTTCCTGATATGCATGATTATTCTGGCCGTTTTTTCCCCCTCTCTTCTGCCGAGGGATGCCCGGCGTTCCTCCTCCCAGGGAGGCGGCATGTTCCGGAGCATGGATGCTTATGTACTGGTCATCGGGCTGATCGCCTTCGGAAGCATGGTGAGCGAAGGAACCATGTTTGACTGGAGCGGCGTGTACTTTGAAAGCGTGGTAAAACCCGGTCCGGGGCTGGTGCAGATGGGATACGTGGCATCCATGAGCACCATGGCCCTGGGGCGTTTTACGGCAGACCGCCTGGTGATGCGCTTCGGGCCTGTGCGGGTTCTGCGCGCCAGCGGCATCCTTATTGCCTCCGGATTGCTCGTCTCCGTCCTGTTCCCGATGCTGTGGTCCGCCACGCTGGGCTTTCTGCTGGTGGGTTTTGGCACCTCTTCCATTGTCCCGCTCTGCTACAGCATGGCCGGGAAATCCCGGAAAATGATTCCCAGCATGGCGCTGGCTTCCGTTTCTACCATCGGCTTTCTGGGGTTCCTGATGGGGCCGCCGGTCATTGGTCATATTGCCCATGCTTCCTCTCTCCGGTGGTCTTTCTCCCTGATTGCCCTGGTTGGACTGGGGACGGCATTCATTGCCCCTTTCCTCAAGAAATATAGGTAATCACTGTTAATGATATGCCTATATTGTGAAATGGTGCAGCAAGGCAATCCAAATCCGAACCGTTTTTGTTGCTGATAGCTTCCTGCAATTCCGCGAAGGTGATGGTTTTCGTGCCCTCCTTGTAGTTGAAGGTGATCACCATTTTATCATCGTACAGGAAAATCGCATTGATGAAGGCGTCGATGAGCATCTTGCGATGGCTTTTCTGCCGCACGTCCAGCTTGCGGAAACGGTGAAGCCAGAAGGTCATAAACTCCGCGCTGACCTTGGGCTTCGCCAGCTTTTCGCAGGCAAGCCTGTTCTCAAGCTCGTCGCGGCGGTTTTCCAGCTCCTCCAGCCGCTCCTTTGTGGAGCGCGTCAGGATGCCCTGCTGGATGGCGTTGAGCAGATTGCTGATGGCGGTATCCGCTTCACGGAGCTGCTGCTCATACAGCGGCACGTTCACATTGTCCCTGTCCTGCAAGTCCATCAGCATGGACACAATGGCCTCTATCGCTTTGTCGTCCATCACCATCTTCATGGTTTCGCTGACCACCAAATCTTCAATCCATTCTTTGCGGACAGACTTCTTGTGGCACTCGGTGCGCTTCTTCTTGACGGACACGCACTTATAGTAGTGATGGACATTCCCCGTGTGGCTGGTGCCGCTCTCACCGCAGAGATAGGCCCCACAGTAGCCGCAGAACAGCTTGGTCGTCAACAGATAATCGTCCTCGGCCTTGTGGCGGGCCGGGGCTTTCTGTTCTTTGCCAGTTTCTCCTGCACCTGGTCAAAAAGGTCTTGGGGGACAATAGCGGGAATGCCGTCCGGCACGACACATCGCGGTATTGGAACTCCCCGATATATCGCCGGTTGTGGAGTATATGCCCCACGCTGTTGAAGGTCATTTTCCGCCCCCGCGTGTTGGTAAGCCCCTGCTCGTTCAGCCAATTCATAATGGAGGAAATGGTTTCTCCGCCGTCATATCGCTTGAAGGCTTCCAGCACGAACGGCGCGGTCAGCGGGTCGATCTGAAAATGCTGCTCCGCGTCGATCACATAGCCAATGGGCATCATGCCGCCGTTGAATTTGCACTTGAGGGCGTTGTCCGTCATGCCGCGAACGACCTTTTCGGACAGGTCAGCAGAGTAGTATTCCGCATAGCCTTCGAGGACGGATTCGAGAATGATGCCCTCCGCGCCCTCTGAAATAATCTCGGTGGCGGATACCACCTTCACGCCATTCTTTTTAAGCGTGGCCTTGTACCGTGCGCTGTCATAGCGGTTTCGGGCAAACCTGTCCAGCTTCCAGACAATAATCATATCAAACAGGCGCTTGCCGCTGTCTTTAATCATGTTCTGAAATTCCGGGCGGTTGTCCGTCTTGGCAGAATACGCGCGGTCGATGTAATGCCGCAATACCGTGATTCCGTTTTTCTCGGCAAAGGCGGCACATTCACGGAGCTGCCCTTCGATGGATTCCTCTCGCTGGCTGTCCGAGGAGTAGCGGGCGTAAATCACGGCTTTCATTTCTTTTCCACCTCCGAGAGCATCTGTACAAGCGTTGCCTTCAATCGTTCGTTCATAGCCGAGCCGGGGTCGAAGCACATTTCCACGAACCGCGCCATTTCGGGATTGTTCAGGCCGAGCTTCACGCAGTTGTTGTAGATCATGCCGTGGGGGGCGTCCGTCCTGCCGAAAATGTAGTCCAGCGATACGTCAAAGTAGTCGGCGTATTTCAGAAAAACCTCCGGGGAGGGAGTGGAATCGTCAATCTCATACCGGGCAAGGGCGGATTGGGAAACGCCAAATTCCTTTGCCAGCTTTGCCTGCGAGAGCCTGACGCTTTCGCGCAAACCTCGCAGCCGTTCACCGATGATTTTCAAGGCTGCGTCACCTCCTTTTCTGTTTCAAGTATACCCGGAAACAGAGAATGTGTCAATGACATATTCACATAACGCCGCGATTCTCTGACGCGCCGCAGGCGAAGAAAAAGCTCCGCAGGAGCGCAGCCGATTTTGCAAAAATCGTTCAAAGGGGCTTGGGGACAAATCTCCCCAACAAGCGAAAAGTGGCTCCAAGCCGCCTTGCTTGCCAAGTGTGAAGCCGACAGGGTTCGCACGGCGGCAAGAGCAGCAAAGAGGGCCCTCTTTGCCCTGCTTGCCACATTAGTTCACCATGTTAGATTTCGTTCGCAGGAACAGGAAAAGGCAATCCGGCGGTGTTCCTTGCGGAAACCGTTGGACTGCCTTTTGCAGCGCTAAATGGAGTTAGAATCAGCTTAGCAACCGCAGTCACTTCTTCGCATAGATAACATCCCTGTCCATGATTTGCAATGCTTCCTGCTCCAGAAGATAGGCTTGATATCGCTTCTCATTTGCCTCCAGTGCAAGATCATTTATCTTTTTCTGAACCGTGTGGTTTTTGAGCAAAGGAATCGCTATCTGACGAACATGATTGTCGTCAATTTCGTCAACAACCGAGCCGTATGTAAACCGGGTAATAAGCACTTTCCCGTAATCCGATGCAAGAAAGATATTCAAATAGCCGGCTATATCCTTGTTTGCAGGAATGACGCGGATGATATGGTCAGATGGAATATAGTGCTCCCAGTGTTTAGGGACAATCGCAATTTTTCCTATCGTACCACTTCTTGTAATCAGTGTCGTGCCTTCGTGTACTTCCAACTTCTTCAACATCTTATCGTGCTTTGCGGTGGAGAGGTACTTTTTTGAAGAAGGGTCAAGTTCGCTTAATTGTTTGCCCCCAATTAGCACCCGTCCATACCCCTCGTTAACATATACGCGCTTGAAGCGGCCCGGCAGGATAACCTCTCGGCTGATACGAGGGTCACCGACTGTCGTCACTTCCTCGGCATACCGCTTCAGATGTTCAATGATAGCGTCAACAATCGGCACATGGTAGGAGGCATCCAGCCGCCCCGCCAAATCACTCAGTTTGACATTATGAGCCCCCACTGTGGAAGGGTTCTTTTCAAGCTCATACACAGGAGGTAGATGCAAGTTTTCTATTAACAACTGTGTAGCTCTGTCTATCATGCGATTAGATTCGTCTCGTAATGTATAAGAATGAGCAATTAAATCATGAATTTGCTCGCGGATTGTGATGGGGGCATCGGGAATTTGTATTTCTGCCAAATGGCTTGGTTCAATGTGAGTGATGACTGATCCGTAACCGTTTGTTCGAAGAATCAGATTGCCGGTTTTTGACTTCAAAAAGTGTAAACATATCCCAAGTCATATTCCTTATTGAATGTTATGCGGATAACATCATCAGAAAAAAATACGACCGTTCAATGTTTCTGACACATAAAAGACACTGCCGATTGTTCCGCTCCGTGTCAGCAGCAGAGAACCCTTTTTTAATCGTAATTCATCTTTGCTGCAATCTGCCAGTTTGGATATGTACTTTTCCGGAACAGGATAAATATCTGTCATCTGCGATGGCAGATAAAATCCCTCACCATACTGTTTCTCGCAATAAACTCTTTTTAATCGGCTTCTTTGCATCCAGCCCGGGTAATAAGCAGTTTCTATTAACCCTCCCTCACCGAAAAGAGAAATTGCTTTATACTTTCCAGTAGAAATCTTTTCTCTGACCTGCTTCGCTTCCACATCAAAGGCTTTCGCTTCTAGCCTTTTTCCGCGGGCAACAACGTCCGAAAGCGCAACTGCACACCACTTGACCGGGCTCTCGTTGACAACGACTTCCGGCTCAATGCTGTTTTTCTCTTTGAAAGCGAGATTTGAAGTTACCATCCCAATCCCTCCTGCTTTTTCCACTCAGCGAATATCGCCGGGACATCGGGAGTCTGATCATCCTCAACTTTTACCTTTTGCTCATGTGACACAGTGCGTTGCCCGTCTCCCGTTTCTCCAAGCACAAGCACACTGTTTGTATCCGGCACAAGGATTTCGTTGCCCTCCTTGTCACGCTTGAACAGGGGATTGCCTCGCTTGTCATGCCCGACCTTTTCGATCATCGCCATAAAGATGTTGTAGTCAGCCATTTTGCCGCTCTTTTCCTCGGTGTCCTTCTGTTCCTGTGTTTTCCTTTGCAGAATCAGAACAGAAGTCTGCGTCCCGTTGCGGGGCTGGAAGGTATCGACATTCAAATCAATACTGGCAACGATCCGATGATTTTGTATCAGCCATTCGCGGATATACCCCAGGCCGGGAGAGCCGAGAATCGAATCCGGCAACACAATCCCCATTCGCCCACCGGGGACAAGGAACTGCGTGCAGCGTTCAATAAACAGGATTTCCGGCGGCACGGAGGATTGAAGGCGCAGCGTTTTCTCCCCATACGCCCCGTTTTCTTATCGCACTCCCATATATGGGCAAAGCTCAAATTGCTCAAGAATATTCTTATCCTTGATCGGAATCTTGCTTCCAAATGGCGGGTTGGTAACAATCACGTTGAAATAGCCGATCGAGCTGTGATTGCGAAGAACACTCTTGTTTATACCAAGCGCATTGGCCAGACCGGTTCGGAAATCCTCTGTCCACTCATGAGGCGGAAGCAGGGAATTTGTTTGCAGAATGTTTCCGCTGCCATCGTTGTTCATGACCATGTTCATCTTGGTGGCCTTTACCAGATCGGGGTTGATGTCAAAGCCGAAATAGTTTGTAGATGCCATTTCAGAAATTCTGTCCTGAAAAACTCGAACCGTATCCGAGTCCCAATTCTCCCGCTTGATACCGAGGGAAGTTGAAAACTGCTGCTCAAGCTGGTCGATCACATGAGTCATCGCCATGACAAGAAAACCGCCCGTGCCGCAGGAGCTGTCCAGAACACGCTCGTCGATTCGCGGGTTAATCATTTCAACGACCATTTTCATAACATTGCGAGGCGTAAAAAACTCACCGCGATCACCGCGGAGATTAGCCCCTACGATTTCCTCGTAGGCTTTGCCCTTGATGTCAATTTTGGTATTGAGCAGGCTGTATCGCTGCAACTCGCTGACGATATATGCGAGGCTCCTCGGGCTGAGTTTAATTTCGTCATTGGCATCGAAAATTTTTCCATGACGTTTCTTAACTCGCTGAAAGATTTTTCCGATTCTCTTTTGAACGGTCAACTGTCCGTCGGGGTTAGAACGCTCCTCCGATGTCGTATAAAACTCAAGCGGATTCGGAATATTACGCTCATCCTCAATTTTGCAGAAAATCACCTTGAGCAGTTCAAAGAACGCAGGTTGCTTTTGCATGCCATCATTCACATAAATGTGATTATGGCAAGTCTTGAAAACGAATAAAAGATTGTCGTCATAAGCGTTTTTTAAACTCGTTCTGCTGGGACGGTTGACCTCATCCAAATTACCGTCTGCGGAGGGAATATCGTTGTACTCCATGAATGTAATATTTCCGGCGGCATCAACAGCTTTGCGGAAAACATACTTTTGGACACTGTTGGTCCACATGCCCCACTCACAGTTTGGGCAAACAGACATATATGATTTTAGCTGCGCAATGCCATCCTTGGCATTACGAGCGTCAACCGTCTCTTTTTTGCATTCGATTATCAACTTGATTGTACCCTGCGTTTGGTCTGCACCTTTTTCCCAGATTACAATGTCTGCGCGAGGTTTGTTTGAACCAACCTGCAAGGTATATTCGATTCTAATTTGCTCCGGCAGATACTTATGCTCGTTCACGAGTCGTTTCTCGATAGTTTGCCGAACGTACTCTTCCGGGGTATCGTTACGGAATTTGCCGTCAATATAGTCACATATTTTTCCGTCCGGGATTACGATAATCTTCTGTTCACTTGGCATCGTTACTTCTCCTTTGCTTATTGGCATGATGCCAATTTCATTTTTTCCCGAATGCTTTTGAGCGCATCCGGATTTTCATCAATGTACCTTGCTATATCTGCCGGCAACTCATTTCTGCCTTTTGCCGCCAAGTCAAAAAATCTCTCTCTGGTTTCATTGCTTGCTTGCAGTATTTCCATTGCCTTTAACTGAAGCGGATATGGTGGTGGGTTAGTTCTCCCGGCGAGAATATCATAAAAGTATGGCTTCCGGATACCCAGTTCTGTGTAGAATTTATGCTGCGTTATCCCGGAGTCTCTTATCAGCTGGCGAAGATACTCTCCAAAGCTCTGCTCGTTTTCAACCATTCTTTTCGCCTCCCAATGGTATGCTTGTATACATACTAACATACTTTTTTGCATCGGTCAACAAGATATTGCAAAGACCATAGCTCGCGCCGAGGGATTTATTATATTTTGGGGGCAGGCAGGCACGGCTTGTGTCTGCCCGCCTTGTCCGCCAAAAAGCGCGGCGGGCGGCGGCAGTCAATGGCGCGAAGCGTTCATCTTGACCATTGACGGCCGTCGGCTGCTGCGCTACGGCCCTTGCCAATCTGCAAGCCACAAAACAATTTCGGTAGCCGCTGCCGAAATTACGCTGTCAGCCGCTTCCGTTCCCGTGGTATTGACGGGCAACCTGGACACTGTTATAATAAAAGCACAATTTCAGACACAGGACACCATGCAGACGCAGACGGGCCGAAAGGCTTGACAGGCGGCTGCATTTTCAATTTCGGATAAGAAGGGAAGGATGCGAAGGGAAAAAGCACAGACGGCAAAAGACGCTCAAGACGCCATTCCTCCGCCGCACGGGAGAAAGCTGCGGCAAAATACTTTTTCGGAGGTGCAACTTGAGCAGGCGGAAAAAGCTCACCAACAACAGCGGCATCCCGCAGCATGAGATCGAGAACATCGCCCGAATTCTGCTGCCGGATATCCTCACCTTTTACGAGAGTGAGGAAGGGCAGCGGGACTTTGCCGAATGGAAGGCGGCACGGGACGCAGCAAAAACGGGCAAAGACAGCAACGGCGAGAACGTCGCCTGACGATAGATATAAGACAAATCCAAGGGATATATACTCCTAAAACAGCATGGCAAAAGGGGATGGTCGACCGCCATCCCCTTTTGTGCGTTTATTCAGTTTTCGTAGGGCTTATACTCCGTGACGGCGTTCAGATACGCCTCAACGTCGCCGTTCAGAATGAGGTCTGCATAAGCCAGCGGGTCGTTGTAGATGAGATAGTCCAGCTCCGACCGCTCATAAAGATTATCCGCCACTTCGTTTTCCACGGCGGTGCAGTCGATGGAGATCATGCTACCGTCCTGAAACCGCAGCTCCACACAGCCAGTGTCCATGTTGAATTCACAGCTTTTGATGGTTTTCATAATTGCCCTCCTTATCCTTTGCATCCTTTGCCAGCTTTGGTTTTCTCGGACCTCTGGGTTTGGATTCGGGACGCTTTACCACGCCGTTTCTGAAATGCGTATCCTCGAATTTCTCGAAGAAAACAAATAATCCGAACCCATCTCCGATTAAGAAGATTTGGTTCGGATTATATTGGTTTGGTGCGCCTGGCAGGACTCGAACCTGTACGCCTTTCGGCACCAGATCCTAAGTCTGGCGCGTCTACCAATTTCGCCACAGGCGCAACGAATGGGCGGACGCACTCTGCCATACCAGGCTCTGGCGTTCAAGATTAAACAGGAGTTTTTACCTTTGACGCGCTTATGGGAAGCACCTGTGGTGAGAACCCATAGGAAAGTTAGCTGTCCTGTTGGGTGTCTGCTTTCTGGCGGCATTTTCCATTCATGGGCGGATGTCTGGTTCCCCAAAGGCACATTTACTCCGGATTAGAAGGGGGGCATTGAATACGTCTTGGTTTGTCTGCCGGTAAAGAATGGAATATCCCAGATATTTTCCCGGGCAGGTTTATCCCATGATTTGTGCCGGAAAAGGAAATAGTTTCACGAACAGAAAGTCCAGCATCCCCAGGCACAGGGCGATGCAGACGGCTTTTTTAGGGGACAGGAGAGGCGTTATTTTCAGCCAGGCGACGATGCCGGCATGAACCGCCAGAGAGATGCCCACAGACCACCAGAAAAACGGAATGCCCGTCATGGCGAAGAGGGCCGCCAGCGGGTAGGTGAATGCCAGAAAGAGTTTCATGACAGCTTCCCATTCATGTCCGCGCACCATCATCAGCTGCTTGGACAGAAGAGAGACATACAGGCAGGAAGGGACTACGACGCACAGGATGAGGGAAACGACCCCTTTTTTGCATACCGTTCTTCCTGTGTGGGAATGTACATGCCGCATATACTGGGTCAGGAGGGGAAAATTGTCAAACATTGTCCTAGCCCGGCGGGGCGGGAGCAATATACTGACGGCATTGCGTATGTCGTCTTTTGAGTTGAATTCCTCCTTCAAGCCTTCCGGAGACCAGGAGCAGGCCATCGGCAAGTTGCTCAAGTCTCTGGAGGCGGGCAACAAGCACCAAGGGCTCCTGGGAGTGACCGGGAGCGGCAAGACATTCACCATGGCGAATTTGATTGCCCGGATGAACAGACCAACGCTGGTGATTTCCCACAACAAGACGCTTGCCGCACAGCTTCATTCGGAGCTGAAGAGTTTTTTCCCGAATAACGCGGTGGATTACTACGTTTCCTATTTCGATTATTACCAGCCGGAGGCGTATATAGCCAGTTCCGACACCTATATTGAGAAGGATTCCGCCATTAATGACGAGTTGGACCGCCTGAGCCTGAATGCCATGAATTCCCTGATGACACGGAGGGATGTGATTGTGGTGGCATCCGTTTCCTGCATTTACGGCCTGTCCACACCGGAGGATTACAGGAACCTGACGCTGCGCATGCGCGAGGGGGATGTCATGGACCGGGACGTGTTTTTGAAGCAGCTGGTGGAACGTCTGTTCGAGCGGCAGGATTTTGATTTTACCCGTGGCACATTCCGCGTGCGCGGTGAGGTGGTGGAGGTGTTTCCCGCTTATTCGGAAGGTGAAGCAATCCGCGTAGAGTTTTTCGGCGACGAGGTGGAACGGGTTTCTTTGATTGACTCCGCCACCGGGCGCGTGAGGGAACGGCTTGGGAGCTACACTTTTTTCCCGGCCAAGCAGTATGTGGCCGCTCCGGAGAAACGGGCGGCGGCGTTGAAGGCTATCCGGGAAGAGCTGGAGGACCGCGTAGGCTGGTTTGAGAAGCATGGGCGCCTGCTGGAAGCGCAGCGGCTTAAATTGCGCACGGATTATGATTTGGAGCTGATTGAAGAGCTGGGTTTCTGCAAGGGGATTGAGAATTATTCCCGCCATTTGTCCGGCCGCCTGCCCGGAAGCGCTCCATCCACCCTGCTGGATTTCTTTCCCAAGGATTCATTGACCCTGATTGATGAAAGTCATGTGGCGGTGCCGCAGCTGGGAGGCATGTACGAGGGGGACCGAAGCCGCAAAAATATTTTGGTGGAGCATGGGTTCCGCCTGCCCAGCGCTCTGGATAACAGGCCTTTGAAATTCCATGAGTTTATGGAAAGGCAGAACCAGATTGTGTATGCTTCCGCTACTCCGGGGCCATTTGAACTGGTAAATTGCCGTGCGGATAATAAGACGTATATTCCCGTGCGCCGTGCCGCCAGATCCGGAGAAAAGGCTCCGGAAGGGTTCAAAGGAATTTTGTTTACCTCTCCCAAGGACATTCGCGTTACTCCCAGCCCATCCACGGAACCGGTAGAAAAATTTGACCCAACCAGGCGTTCTACACCCCTGATTGTAGAGCAGATTATCCGGCCTACCGGGCTGCTGGAGCCGAAGATTACCATCCGTCCGTTGAAAGGGCAGATTGACGAGACGATCGCCATGTGCAATGAACGCGTCGCCAAAAATGAACGCGTGCTGGTTACGACGCTGACCAAGAAGACGGCGGAAGATTTGACGGAGTACCTGAGAGGGGTAGGGTTGAAGGTATCCTATATTCACGCGGATGTGGATGCGATTGAGCGCGTGGAGATTTTACGTGCCTTGAGAGCCAGGAAGATAGATGTTCTGGTAGGCATTAACCTGCTTAGGGAAGGGCTGGATTTGCCGGAGGTTTCCCTGGTGTGCATTCTGGATGCGGACAAGGAGGGTTTTTTGCGTAATGAGACGTCCCTAGTGCAGACGGCGGGCCGCGCCGCGCGGCATTTGAATGGAGAGTGCGTCTTGTTTGCGGATGTGATGACGGATTCCATCAAACGGCTGGTTGAGCTGACGGATTACCGCCGGGGTATTCAGGAAAAATACAACCGGGAACACGGCATTGTCCCCCAGACGGTGAGCCGTTCCGAACAGGGGCAATTGAAGTTGTACGCAGAGGATGATGAAGAGTCCTTCCGCGTAGCGGAGGATGAAGCCGGGTATGGTCTGGAAGAGCGCATTGCCAGGCTGGAGGCGGAAATGAAGGAGGCTGCTTCCCATTTGGAATTTGAACGCGCCGCCTTGATTCGGGATGAAATCAGACAAATGCGCGGAGAATATGAAAAAAGGCAGGGGATAATATCCGGCGTGATGAATTGGGGATGACCTTTCTGGTAGGATGGCATGCTGTTTTTCCGTGATATTTGTCCATCTTATTCTTGGTCTCATTTGACGGTGATTTAGATATTTGGTTTAACAGTTAATTGCTTAAAGAATTCTTCTGATGTGACGTCAGTGTTCCGGACCGGAGTCCGCTGTCAACGTGAAATATTCTAAGGAGGCCTTACACCGATGGGGGAGTATATGAAGAGCTCTTTGTTCCAGTCTTTTCTTATGTATAAGAATTTCTCATGATAAGCACTTGCCGAAGTGGCAGAGGGTATGGCGGATGACAGAGGATTCCCAGGCTGGCAGCAGTAGCTGTCTGATCGTCCTTTGCCGGTTATGTTCCCCATTTTATTTCTTGATGCAGCCGGCTGCGTCAAAGGCGCCGGGCAATGTATGGTCAGGAGGGGCCCCATTTGCCATCGTCTGAAAAAAAGATTTGCATAAAAAATACTTGCGTATTTGGAAGAAGCCTGTAATCTCCTTCCACCATGACCCGCAAAGGTGGTATCAATAAAACCCGCAAGGCAGTCGCCAAGCGTTTCAAGGTAACCGGCACGGGCAAGGTACTGCGCCGTAAACAGGGCAAGCGCCACATCCTCCAGAAGAAGTCCAGCAAGCGCAAGCGTCAGCTTGGCAAGGTGGCTCTGGTGGACGAGACGCAAGTCTGGGCAGTCAAGCAGAACCTGCCTTTCGCCTAAACCGCGGAAACGCTCGACTAATGCCGAGCTTTCCCCCCGCTGAACGGGGGGCCTTCATGCAGCCTTCTTCCGATGAGAAGATAAGAACAGGCGAGACTGCAGGGAGGTGAGGAAGAACAGTCTGTTCAAGATAGAAATAGAAATAAGCTATGCCACGTGCCACTAATGGACCGGCCTCTCGCAAGCGTCGTAAGCGCATTCTCTTGCGTGCCAAGGGTTTCCGCGGTTTCCGCAGCAAACTCTTCCGCTACGCCAAGGATGCTGTTTACAAGGCTTGGCAGTATGAATACCGCGACCGCAAGCGTCGGAAGGGACAATTCCGCCGTCTTTGGATCGCCCGTATTTCCGCTGCCGTCCGCGACCGCGGTCTGACCTATTCCCGCTTTATGGAAGGCTTGAAAGCCGCCAATATCGATTTGGACCGCAAGGTTCTTGCCGATTTGGCCGTCTCTGACGAAAAGGCTTTTGACGCTATCTTCGCTCAAGCGAAGAAGGCCATTGAAGCCAAGGATGGCGCAGCTCTCCGCGCCTGAATGTGCGGGAGTTTCCATCTGTTCAGTAAACGTTAACCGACAGCCTCCGGAAAATTATTTCCGGAGGCTGTTTTCATGTCCGGACATAACAGTTCCGGACGTTGGCATTTTCCTGTAAATGCCTTATGAAGCAGGTGTTCGCACGTTCATCATTTAGTGCGCCAGCCAGTTTCTCTTATTGCTGCGTCGGTTTTTCCATACCGGCTGGGAAAAATCCTGTTTCCGCCAGTGCGCATTTTTGTTAAGAACACAATGGTGCTTTAATCATTGCTTCCAATTCTAGAGGCATTTATTGCGAAGGCTGTTCAGGGGATCCGGACAGAAAAACGGGCTGCGGTGTTTGATGCTCCGCCGGTTTTTTCTCCTGGTAGAAAAAAGGCGCTTTTATTCGTCCAGATTCCGGACTGGGATGATGATGCCGCCTCTCCCAGAGGTACCGCTCGAAAAAAGGGAACGCGGTCTTTTACTTGCGGCTTCAGAATTCCCGGAAGGTAAAGGCTGTTTTTTGGTCTGCCAGGCACCTTTTGAAATCCATTTGGAACATCAGCATTCACTTTGTCATTAGGACATCTTTGAAGCTTGTTCACCGGAGAGCTCCGTGGTAGCTTGGACGGCAAAAACTACCATGGATAGCATTCTTTCCGTCCTTGCCACCATCGCCATTATTTTCGGCGTGGTAATGTTGTTTAACTTCATGATTTTTATTCATGAACTTGGTCATTTTTTCGCTGCCCGCTGGCGTGGTCTGTATGTGGACAGGTTTCAAATCTGGTTTGGCCGTCCCATCTGGAAAAAAACGATTAACGGCGTGCAGTGGGGGCTGGGGTGGATTCCGGCCGGAGGTTTTGTTTCCCTGCCGCAGATGGCTCCTATGGAGGCCATTGAAGGGCGTGCGGAGCTTCCCAAGGATCTGAAGCCGGTTACTCCCTTGGACAAGATCATCGTGGCCGCCGCCGGGCCTGCCGCGTCTTTTCTGCTGGCTGTGTTGTTTGCCGTGGCCGTCTGGATGGTGGGCAAGCCGGATGTGGAGATGGGCGTGACTACGGTCGGTTTTGTTGCTCCGGACAGCCCTGCGGCGCAGGCCGGCATTCTTCCCGGTGACAAGATTGTGAAAGTGGACGGCCATCCTGTGGACAAGTGGGCGGGGAATATGGAAGGCGTGCGGGAATTGATCATGCTGGGCGAGCATGACCGGGTGGTTTTTACGGTGCAGAGACCTGGAAATGAAGGAGAAATGGAAATTTCCTGCGGATTCCGGATTCCGGAAACGTCCTGGTGGCAGCGCTCCGGCATGCGTCAGGTGGGATTGATGCAGGCCATGCCCTGCGTGATTGGGGAAGTGATCCCCAGTTCTCCTGCCGCCCTGGCCGGATTGAACCCGGGCGATAAGATTACGGCCGCCAATGGAGAACGCCTCTGGAACCCTGCCGCACTGGATGTTCTGCTGAAGAAGAATGAACCGCTCTTGCTGGATGTGACGGACGGGGCCGGAGTTGCAAGGCAGGTGAATATCCAGGGGAAACTTCCGGAGAATTGGCACAATGGTGCGGACGGTTCCCTGCTCAAAGGGGCCCAGCCTATTCTGGGCGTGAGCTGGGACCTGAGTTCCGTGGGCCGTGACGTTACCGTCCATCCTTCTCCGTGGGCGCAGATCAAGCAGAGTCTGAAATGGATGGGGGATACCCTGGCGAAGGTGGTAGCTCCCGGCAGCAGCGTGGGAGTGGAGCATCTTTCCGGACCTGTGGGCATTGCCAATCAGTTTTATAAGATGTTCTCTCTGGATGAAGGGTGGAAGCTGGCCCTGTGGTTTTCCGTGGTGTTGAACGTGAACCTGGCGGTTCTGAATATTCTGCCTCTTCCGGTGGTGGATGGCGGCCATGTGGTCATGAATGCCGTTGAATTGATTTTCCGGCGGCCCCTGAATACAAAAGTCCTGGAATTCGTCCAGTTCGGCTTTGTGTTCCTGCTGATGGGGTTCTTCCTGTTCGTGACATTCAAGGATGTGGGGGATTTCTTTGGCAAGAAGCCGGACAAGCTGCCCACCCCGGTATTCAAGGCCGTCGCGGATTAGTTGCGGACGGCGTTTTTATTCCGGCTTGTTCCATGAAGCAGTCACTGGCGGCGCGTTTCCTGTTCCGGGTGGTGGTGCTGGCGTTTCTTGTGTATGCCATGCTGCTTACCTGGTGGACTCCTTTCACCGGGGACAGCTTGATGCATTCCGTGTTCGGGGCGGACCACCGCCTTGCCTTTCAGCCCGTGCTGGAGCGGTGCTGGTGGTCATACATGCACTGGAATCCCCGGCTGGGGGAATTCCTCGCTATTTTTACGGCTACGGCGGGAAAATGGCTTTTTCTGGCCGTCAATCCCTTCGTGCTTCTTTCCCTGGCGTTGATGATGTTTTTCCTGGCGCAGGGAAGAAGGGTCAATTCCGGAAACTGGCGGGATGTGCTGCTGTTTACCGTAGGGGCGCTTCTTTTGCTTACGTCTTCATCCAGGCCGGGCATCACGATGTTCTGGCTGTCCGGAGGGACCAATTACGCATGGTCGGCCGCCATCTGGCTGGGTTTCCTTTGCCTGTACCGCTCCTTATGGGCAGGAACTTCCCGGATTCGGGACACTCCTTTTTCCTGGTTCTGGATAGGCGTCACGGCGTTTGCCGCCGGCATGACGAATGAGAACCAGATTCCCGCTTCCTTGGGCATGCTGTTCGTGTACTGGTTTTACGCTCGCAGCCGGGGAATGGTTCTCCCCCCGCTGGTTCTTCATTGGCTGGGGATTCCATGCGTTGGGAGGGGCCTTTCTTCTGCTGGCTCCGGGCAATGCCGCCCGCCTTCATTCGGAAACGGCGGGCGGCGCTGCCGTCCTTCATTCCTGGGGAGAGCGTTTCGGCGCTATTCCAGAACTGGTAAACGCCTTTTATGAATTCATGCCGATTCCTAAAATGTTGCTGGCCGTTGCCGCCGCCGCTCTGATCCTGCTGACTGTGAAAGCGGGGATGAAAATCTGGCGGGGGGAGGCAGGGCGGCGCATGTGCGCCTCCCTGCTGTTTATTCTGGTGGCTCATGCCATGGCAATCAGCTTTTTTGTACGTGTGATTCCGGCATGGCACGCCATGTTTTCCGCTACGGTGTTGATGATGACGGGCATTCTGGGGTTGTACGGAGTATGGATGGAGGCTGTGCAAAGGCGCTGGATTCCATTCTGCGTGCTGCTGGCGGCGGCTGGTCCGGCCTTGTGGGTATGCTCCGGATATCTGGATGCTTTTCCCCGTATCCACCGCCAGTGCGAGGAACGGAACATGTTCATCCGCCGTGAATTGGAACAAGGCAAGAAAAACATTACGGTTCCTCCTTATGATTCCGTGCCGTTGGCTCCTTATGTTTCCGTGATGTGGCGCATGAGCAGCGGGGATCCGGATGAATTTATCAATCGTTCCATGGCTCGGTATTTGGGGATTGAAAGCATCCGGGTGGCTGTTCCTGAACCTTGACGGCTTATTTTTTTGCCGTTTTACTGATCCGTTTCCGGGCGGCCTTTTTTATTTAGATACCGGCTAATGTCCGCGGATCAACAATCCGGTGAGTGCCGGGTTGTCTCAATAAAAATCCATTTTATTCTCATTAAACATGTTATATATTTCTATCATCTTGATGGAAGATGACTGATGCCATAAAAATAAATGTAGTATATGATTAAGTTTTCATGATTTCCATTGACACCGGATTGTTGAACCGGTTTACTCTCTTTTTGTCATGAAGAAATCCTTATTTTCTTTTAGCTTTGATCGCGAGTTCCCTGCTTGCAGTACAGGCGGCGACGGTACAGATTGATTTCGGACGCAGTGACGCCACGACGGAAGGCGCGCTCAACATGAATTATGATAACGCCTCCGCCTCTTTGGGCAGCATGCCGGGGAGCGTTTCTTTGGCGTGGAGCACGGCCGGAGGATATGTATCGGAAAACGGTTATACCACCACCAAGACGGCAGAGGAAGAAGCCGATTGGAAAAATCCTCCTTTCAACGGCAGCATGCCTTTCAGCCTGGGGACACCTTTCGTGACGGTCTTTAACGCAAACGGCCGATGGTTCCGGTTATTTCACCGTAACGTTCAGTGGTCTTGCCGCCGGGGAATATGCCTTGTCCATCTTTGGAGGTTTCACAGGCAAGGACGTGTTTGCCGGTCAGACTTGGATGATCGGAAACGCCGATGCTTCCAATGCCGTGTGGACAAGCTTCGGTACAGATGCCAGCGGGAACTGGGCCGAAATTTTCTTCCGTGACGGGAGATAATTCCGGCGTTCTGACTCCGGGAAATGCTGGAACTTCCAGCGCTACCGCCAATAAAGGGCTTTATTCCTCGGTGGAGAACATTGTCGTGGGGAAGACGGAACGCTTACCCTTACGATTCAGGGGAATGGTTCCAGCTCTTACGGCCGGACGGCCCTCAATTATCTTGCCCTGACGCAGGTTCCGGAACCCGCTACGGCAGCATTGAGCCTGCTGGGCGCTGCTGCTCTGTTCCTGCGCCGCCGCAGGGCCTGATCCGGAAAGCAACAAAGCCTTGTTATCAACGCCGCTCCTAATTCACACGGAGCGGTTTTTTTTATTTGGCATTTTTCCTCTTCCTGTCTGTGCGGCAGGGCATTTCTATTCCAGCCTGTTTTCCGGATTCCCCTTTCCCATACTGGAAATGAGCAGGAATAGGAGTGAAGCGCGGGAAAATACAGGGAAACGGATTTGTCCGGAAAGAAAGGCTTATTGGATGGGAACGGTTTCCTTTAAGCAAGTGGAAACAATGATGCGCGTTATGCGTTCCAGCGGTATTCCGGTGATTCTGGACACAATGCGGGCATAAGCATTCAATTGGTTTGAGTGGCGCTCGCGCAGTTGTTCCGGGGATTCGGCATGATCCGTCTTGAAGTCCACGATGACGGCGGCTCCGTCATCAAGAATCAGCCTGTCAATGATGCCGGAAATCCAGTTGTTCCCGTCAATGGCTTCAATACGCTGTTCCTTCATGATGCGCGCCGTTTCCGGAGACGTGAAAAGTCCGCGGATGGATGGGATTTCCATACACTCCGCTACGATGCGTTCCGCCTCCGTAGCAGGGTGGAGAGCCCACTCCGGCTTGTTTTCATCATCCCAGCGGGTAATCCGTTCAAACACGGCATGGACGGCGGAACCAAGCGCGGCGGCCTTCCCTGCGCCCGCGTGTTTTTCTCCCCGGAGCGGGGAGGCTTCCTCCGACAGGCCGGAGGGGGATATCCGTTCTCTGGCCAACGGTTTTTGCGTCGGCCATTCCAGCGCGCTTTCCTCCGCGCGTTTTTGTATGATTTCCGGGAATTCCGCGTACCACCCTTCAAGACCGCGGGAGTACAGGCATGACGCTCCGGATTCCGGAAGTATGTCTTCCGTTCCCCGGTTGAGGGACCGGATAGAGGAACGGACCACTTTCCACATGGAATCTGCCGTCTCTTCTCCCTTGTCTTCCCGGTACGGGAGGATAACGTAGGTAGCCCGCTTGGCCCGGGTAAGCGCCACATACAGCTTGCAGAATCCGTCGAATTGCTGCCGGGCGCGCCATTCCCCGTAAAGTTGCCGGAATTGCGGGATATTCGTATAGACGTGCCGGGAGGGGGCCAGGACAATGCCTTCCATTCTGTCCTCCTTTTTTTTGATAAAATGGGTCAGATGCCTTCCGTCCGCAAAAGGTGTGTCTCTGCCGATCTGGGGCAGAATGACAATGTCAAATCCCAGCCCTTTGGATTTATGGATGGTCATGATGCGGACAATTCCCGCGGCGGGATCTTCCCGCCGGGTCAGGTCCTCCATGCGCCTGATCCATTCATCCAAGGAAACGCCCTGTTCGTCCACCTGTTCCGCCTCATTCTGCCAGACGGCCAGTCGGTCGCGGTGGAAGTCCGTCAGTTCCGTCCCTCCCGGAGCAGACGCCGTTCCAGTTCCTCCATGACGGCGGCGTAACCGTCCCGTTCCAGCAGGAAGCGCCATTCTTTCCACTCCATGCTTTCCGGGCATCCCGGCGTGATGAGGGGCCGGAGAGGGGAGTGGGTGAGCAGGCCGACGACAAAGGGATCTCCCGGCATCAGCAGCCAGCGGAAGAAGTACAGCAGGTTTTTCCCCAGCGGAGAGTCCACGCCTACCGGAACGTCGTCACACACTTCTGCGGGGATGCCGTGATCCGTCAGCCATCCCTTGATGACAAGAGCCTGGTTCTTCGTACTGACCAGTATCGCTGTTTCCAGGCCGCGGCGCAGGGCTCCTGTACGCTCCAGAATATCAGCCGCCGCCTGGCATACCAGGTCATTGGCAGAGACGTTTTCCGTCTTGGGCGCCTGCCAGATTTGGGAGGCGCCGGGGCGGCCTTCCAGATGGGGGGCGCACCGGTGCTCCGGATATTCCCCCCATTGTTCCAGGGCGGCGGTTTCGCACCCGGGCGCTGTCCGGGCATAGTCGCAAATATCGTTGACCAGATCCAGCACAGGCTGGACGGAGCGGTAGGAAGTGGACATGCCGCGTTGTTCCAGTTGAAGCTGTGAAGAAACGGAGCGGAACAGCTCCGGGTCTCCGCCGCGCCATTGGTACACGCTCTGCTTGATGTCCCCCACTACGAAAATGCTGCCTTCATTTCCGGCCTTGGATTCCGCCAGATCATCCAGGAAAGGCTTGATGACGCGCCATTGGGGCTGGGACGTATCCTGGAATTCATCCAGCATCCAATGGTCGTAACGGCAGTACATGCGGTATTGCAGATCCCGTTTAAGTTCCGGCGTAATGGTGCCCCCTCCCAGCATGCGCGTAACGTCGTGGAACAGGAACCTCCCCCTGTTGCGGACCAGGGAGGAGTATTTGCCCTCAAACAGGAGCATCAGTCCGTGCGTGGCGCGTGTGCGGCGCAGCGTGTGCAGGGCTTCCATGCGCAGCCAGCTTTGGATGAGTTTTTCCAGAGCAGGCGTCCAGAAATCCCGGAATTTTTCCCGTGCCTCTTCCACGGTAATGGCCCAGGGGGAACCTCCCTCTGTGCGGAAGCGAACGCGGCCCAGCCTGGCGTATTGGGAAAATCCGTTCAGGAAGCGCAGGAACAGTTCTTTGTTTTTTACGCCGTTTTTCCCTTCCGGCGCAGGAGTTTGCTGAACCTGGAAAACCAGGGAATGCAGTACGGAGTCAAATTGTTCCAGGGGAACGGGAGGCGCCAGCTCCTCCAGTGTGAAGCCCAGCGTGACGGGGTTTCCCCACATCCCGGCATCCGGCACATCCAGAAAAAGTTCGTGATAGGTGCTCAGGCGGCGCATCATGGAATTCTCCGCGTCCGCGGCTTCCGCGTCAGAATCCGCCCCGGAAAGGAAGGCATCTTCAAAGTCCTTCCTTCGCTCCCTGTTTACGGAGCATTCCCGGTACAGGGAGAGCAGGGCTTCACGGCGCGCCAGTTTCTCCGCCGTGGGGTCAATCATGCTGAAGCCGCTGACTCCCAGTTCAAAGGCGCTGGCGGAGGCAATCTGGGCAAACAGGCTGTCAATGGTGCAGAGGTTGAGCCGCGCCAAATTCTGCACCAGAATGTGCAGTAAATGGAGGAAGCGTTCCCGATGCAGGTTTTCCTCCTTCCATGCCTCCGGAGCGCCGGGCCAGAGGCCGGGCTCCCCATCCGTTCCCTTGATGACCGCCCAGAGCCGTTCTTTCAGCCGCGCTGCGCCTGCCTCATCCGTGGCCCCCGCGGCCAGGTCTGTCAGAATGCGGTCCTTGAATTCTCCCCGCCGCTTTGCGGGTGAACGTAATGGCGATGAGGCGTTCGGGGTGGTTGCCGCCGTTCAGCGCCAGCAATCCCAGGAAACGCAGGGAGAGCTGGTAGGTTTTTCCCGTTCCGGCGGAAGCGGAGATCAACATGTTGGTCAGGGGCGGCATCTTAGAAAGGCAGGTGGGGGGGTGAGGCGGAGGCCCAAAAGATCCTGCAGGCTTTCCCTCCGGGAAGTCATCAGGTCCTTGAATACGTCATAAGAGGGCGGTGGCCAGCCCAGTTCTTCCGCGGTGATGAGCCCGCGGCCTTCATAAAGAAGCTTCATCAGTTCCTCCGCCCAGGAACGGGCGCTGTCCAGCGCGCATTCCTCATATCCGGGCATGGTGTCGTGGAGGGTGTCCCAGGCGGAGATTCCGATATCCATGGGATTGGCGGGAAGGTTGTAATAGGCCGCTGAGGGAGCGCCGCCGTAGGTTTCCGAGGCCCACAGCACATAAACGGGAAGCTGCAGGTCTTTCCAGCGCGCGTGCGCCAGCTTCCCGTTTTTCCGTCGTTTGGTGTAGGGATGCAGGGCCGGGGAAAGCAGGGACAGGGCGTCCGGCCGTCCGAGCGGTTCCAGATGCTTTTTTTCACAGGAGGAGGCCGCTCCGGTTTTGTAATCAATGACCCGTATGCGCCCGTCCGCATGGCGGTCAATGCGGTCAATGCGGAATTTCATGGGGAAGCCGCCCAGTGTCCAGTTCTCTACCTGACGCTCAAAGGCAATGCAGGACCATCCTTCCTGAAGGGCCTGCAAGTGCTGAACGGCGTAAACGGAAAGCCTCTGTTCCATGGAGCGTTTTTGCAGCAGCAGGGGCATGAGGGGGGAGGGGCCATATTGTTTCCGGAAGGTTTGTTCCAGTATTTCCGTGATGACGGCCTGAAGGGAAGCTGCGTTCATGCCGTCTTTCAGGACGGCGTGTTCCCGGCAGAAGCATTCCAGCACGTCGTGCAGCATGGTGCCCAGTTCATTGGCGGCCATATCCTCTTTGTCCGGCAGGAATTCTTCCTCATTCATGTGCAGCGCCTCCTGCGTCCAGAAACGCATGGGGCAGGACAGGAACCTTTTGAGGACGGAGGGGGGAGAAGGGCTTCCCTCTTTCCTTCCACGGGTTTTTTTGTAGCCGGGCGCCATCGCGCCGATGTCCGCAGCGGTCTTCCAGCCTTCCGCGGGTTGAAGATGCCAGTTCCCGCGCTGGTAGGGCAAGGGCGCGGGCGCATCGCTGATTTCCTGGAAAAGCAGTTCTACGCGGCGCGGCAGCTCCGCCTCCGGGCAGCGCATGAGCAGGGAGGATGGGGTCAGAGGATCATTCCTGCTGCTGGTCCGGGAGAGAAGGATGGTGAGGCTGCCTTCCCGTTCGCGGGAATGGAGCAGGGCGGTCAGCAGAAAACTGTCCCGGGCTTTCTTCCGGTTAAAGGAATCAATGCCCAGGGTTTCCCGCAGTTCCTCCGGCATGAACTGGTCGGAAACGCCTCCTTCCGGTACGGTCCCTTCGTTTAGTCCCGTTAGAATGAGGTCTTTTTCCGGGCGGAAGTGAACTTCCATCCAGCCCAGGGAATCCAGCGCCGCATGAGCTTTTCTCCTGTTTCTGACGCGCAGCGGCTGGAGGCATTTCATCAGGAGCAGAAGAGCCGCCTCCGGGCTGGAAAACGCGGTGGAGCGCTGTTGCAGACGCATGAGTCCGGAAAGGCAAGAATGGAACATTTCCATGGCTTCCGTCTCCGGGCCATAGATGGTTGCCAGGGCCGGGAACCATTCCATCAGCCGTTCCCCCAGCATTCCCGGTTCCGCCATCCGGTTCCGCCATTCCAGAATGGCCTGGATGGAAGGAAAGGCTTCGGGATAAGCCTCTTTCAGCCTGGAAAGCAGGTATTCTTCCGTTTCCGGAAGGTATTTCTGCTGGATTTTGTCCAGCGCGGCGCAGCAACTCTGCTGATTCCTTATCCCCAGGGAGGCGCAGAGCAGGGAGGAGCGCGCCAGGTAATAGACGGGGCGCGCCGTCCCTTTTTCCTCCAGCGCCCGCTGGAGATTGCAGAGCAGGTCCATGACGCCGCTTCCGGCAAAAGGCTTCCCTTCCGGATTGTGGAGGCCCCAGCCGTATTGGCGCAGGGCTGCGTCCAGGGCGACGTTCATGTCAGGATCGCAAACGCCCAGGGCGATGTCCGGTGTGTCTCCTTCCGCTGTGCGGGCGATGATGCGGCACGTTTCTTCAGCCAGCCGTGCCGGATTGGCCGCAATTTTGATTTGATCGTCGCGGATTTTGATGGGGCGCCGGGACCACTCTTCCGGCAGAGGGCATCCCCAGGAATCAAAGGAGGCGGCTTCTTCCTCCGGCGCGTGGATCCATATCTGGACGGCTACGCCATTGCTTCGCATGCCGGAGGGCATGGTGCAGAGGGGCCGGAACCTCCGCTGCGCAGGCCAGAATAATATTTCCACCTGTTTCCCTCAGGGAGTTCAGCAGCCGGGGCGGGGCTTCCGCCTTCATGGAGGTTCTGTTTTCAAGCTTCCAGCTTTCCAGTTGTTGCGTGCATTGTTCTTCCAGCCTTTCCATGTCCGTCCAGCGTTCGTCTCTGCCCGCACAGGCATGGTGGGCCATGATGCAGGAAATGCCCTGGTTCGCCATGGCGTGCCTCAGGTTTTGCAGGCTGCCGGCCATTTCCAGCATGCTGGAAAAATCCTCCGGCATGGCGCGTGGAAACAGGCGGGGATAAAGGCGGTGGGGAGAGTCCCCCAGAGCCAGGAGCCACCCGGCCAGTTCTTCCGGAGCGGACGCCGTTTCTTCCTTTTCTTCCATCCGGAGGAACTGGTCTGCCGGAATGACCTGGGGAGCGAAGGTTGCCTGTGTACGGGAAATGGAGGCGAGGAATTCCCTCAGCTGCCTCCCGGATTCCCGTGTGGGAACCAGCACCAGATGCCGGTGGAAGTCATTTTCCAGGGAAAGCAGGCGTTCCGCCACAGCCCGGCAGGCCGGTTTGTCCCAGGATAGAAAGAATCGGTTCATGGCAGGGAAGCAGGAATCCCCGGAAAGGGGAAAAGTTGAGGGCGACATGGGAATGCTATATCAGAATGGCTGAATTTCCCATCTATTTTTTCATGATTAACGGGGCGGCGCATGGCGTGCCGTGAGGTGAGCCGGCATTGGACCGCATGTTGACGGCGAAGAGAGGAATTGTTTTGCCTTTCCGGCAGGGCGTGGCGGCGGAAATCCGGAGGAATGGCGTGTTTATTGTTCCTGGACGGTCCGTTTTCCCCCGGTTCCGGTGACCAGAAGCACGCCTGTGAAGACCAGCAGGACGGAGAGGGCTTTCATCCATCCGAAGTGGTCCATGCCCCACATCACCGCCACGGATGAGGCGATCACCGGCTGGCAGTAATTGTACATGCTGACGGCGGTGGGTTTCAGCCGCTGCTGGGCGAAAGACAGGCAGATATAGCTGACAAAGGTAGCCAGAGCCACCACGTAGGCAATGCCCAGCCATGTTTGCGCGGGCAGGGCGGAATAATGGATGGAACCCACTTCCCGGAAGGTGAAGGGAAGGCTGGCGGCTGCGGCATACGTAAACATCCATTTCAGCAGGGTGACGGGAGAGTATCTGCCAATCAGGTTCTTAAAGAAGACAAAGTAAACGGCTACGCTGCACTGGGAAGCCAGGCAGAGAATGTCCCCCAGCAGGTTGTTGTCTCCCGGGAGGGCCGCCGCACGCCCTCCGCTGCCGGAAACCAGCAGAATGGCTCCGATGGCGCTGGCGCAGACCCCGATGATTTTTTTTTTCCCCGTAATCATTTCCCGGAGGACGAAGGCTGCCAGAATCATGGTCAGTACCGGCGTAATGGTGGTGATGATGGCCGCATCCGCCGGGGAAGTGAACCCTACGCCTACCGTGAAGGCCATCTGGTTGAAAATGATGCCGAACAGGGAGGCATAAAACAGGGGCAGGCGGTGCTTTCTTTCTATAGGTTCCCCTGGCACGAAAGCGGAGGCCAGCCAGAACAGGATAGCCGCTCCCAGTAGGCGGAATGTGGCGAGAGAAGCGGAGCTTACTTCTCCCTGCTGCATGACCAGTTTACTGACGGGAGACATGAGGCCCCAGATGACGGCCGCCGCTCCCATCGCGATATGTCCTTTCAGCGTTTCTGACGGCATGGTGCGGCCCGCTGCGCGGCGGGTCGCACATTCTCCGCTTCCGCAAGCGGATTGCAAGAGTTTTTCGTGCGGGCAGGGACGCGGAATACAGGGATAACGTGGCTATCTTCTTGTTTGTTCTACGAAAAGGTTAATTATGTTTACAATTTTCGATAGTGTCCTCTATCTAAGAATTCTATATACCCTTTGTCGCGTAAACGCTGTAGTTGTTGACGTATCTTAGGTTGAATGAAAGTATTTACAGGATGTTTTGCTTGAAGTTCTTCAGTAAATAAATACATTTCATTAAGTGTAAAGTCTTTGTTGGGGATTCTTTCAACGCAGGCAAGAACATCCATAAGCCATCCTCGACTATCAAGGTTTTTTGTTAAGAGTGACTTTGTACGTTTGTATTTTGCAAGAATTTCTTCTTTCTCAATTACAATAGAGTTTTTGATGATTTGTATTTTTCCATTTTCTGGTATTTCACTCAAAAGGATATTGCAGCCTGCCCATCCCGCTCTTTTTTTGCATTTGCTGAGAGAGGAGGACGTTTTTCAATAATAGCAGGAATAAAGAAATGGTTAGGAATTAGCCAAAGGTTGTTTACCGCTCCATTTGCATAGTTCATAAAAAAGAAGTTTGGATTGTTATATGATTTTATCCGGCTAATCATCGTGTCATAGGCTCCATCGTTTATCTTTTTTGCTTAATATTCCATTGGAACTTTTAAGACTTTTTAGTTCAAAGTCCGAATGGCAGCAACAACAATAGAAGTCGGCAACAGGTTTGTTGTTTTGGTAATGATTCAATACAGAGTGTCCACAAATAGGGCAAAACATATTGCGTTCTACCCAATCTTCAGTTAGTCTTCTTGCTATTTGGCTATGGTTTTTGTAGCCTTCAGGCACATTGTTATTGAAAAATAAATTCATAGTTCAGAATTTTGGCTGTAAAGATACTAAATTATCTTCTACAACATAATTTAACTAATGATTTTTTTTTAATAACAAAAATTAAATTATGCTATTTTTTTGTAATTATATAAAATTATTGTTATTTTTATAAGAATGTGAGGTATCAGATGCAAATAATCTAGAGTTTGCAAAGGTTATTGATCGTTTCTGCAACTGAGGAAAGCGGAACTGTAGAATTGAGACTTCTTTATTAAAGATAAAGAAAAAAATATAATTAGTGTGGGGGGAATTTTGAGACAGTTGATTTTGCTATTCGTAGTTGCAAGATTCACTTTTATGATCATCGCTTCTACTGATGATTTTTTGTTTTTCTTTTCTTATTTGTTCGACAAGAATATTAACTATATAATATCTGCCCTTTTTTCGGATATGTGTTGATCGTGGCGTTTTTGCCCCGTGCTACTGCGGATGAACATTGTTCTGTTCAGCAGGCATGGAAATGCCGATTTTATGTTCCCGGCTGTTGCCGCGGAGTTCCAGGGCGTACATGGCCTCAATGACGGCCGGAAGGGCGCTGAAGCGTCCCGGACGTTCCGCGCGCAGGCGGTGGCTGATCTGGTACTGGCCCATGGGCAGGGGAGGAAAGGAAGAGGCGTATTTCCTCATCCACTATTTCCCTGTAGCCGGAAACGGTTCCCAGCCGGGCGTAGCCGCTGGCGGTTTCCCGGGATTCGCAGCCTGCGGGCTTGGGGTCCCGGAGCATGAGGTATTCCACGTCGCTCTTCGTTTTCACGGTCATCACCACTTCAATGGTGTCGCCGCTGGCAATGACGTCTCCGTCTTTCAACAGCGTGCGCCGTGTCAGGTCTCTGCCCTGGGAGACGAGCTCCCCTGCATCCGTCTGGGTGTCCTTCACGGAACCGTCTTTCACCGTTTCCTTCCGGATGCGGTAGTAGGAGCGTTCCACGGTGACGGCATTCCCCGCGGCGGGAATGGGATCTTCCAGGGAGAAGTAGCTGAGGGTGGCATTGGCATAAATTTTCCCTCTGCCCTTTTTCCTGCGGATGGTGATGACATGGTTGCCGTCCGTCAGGTCTTTCCCCGCTCATGCGGAAGGCGTTGTCAAAGGTGAACAGGGTTTCTTTCGTACTGGCGATTGTTTTAACCGGAACGCCGTCGTACAGGATTTCCGCTTCCATGTCCTCCATGCCTTCCCTGGTCTGGAGAAGGTAGGCGGACAAGGCTTCCAGACAATCCGCCGTATCTTTGGTGGAGTCCCAGTAGGAACCGTTGGCGCGGTTGTCGAGCAGCCATTTTGCCAGGCGCGCCGTGACGGGATTGCCGGGGTCGCTCTTGGCCATCAGTTTCAGGTAGGCCGCCTGCGTGGCCGTGCCGCTGCCGTACCACCGCCACCAGTAGCCTTCATTGGGAAGGCGCAGCCAGGCGGTTTGCAGGAGTCGTCCTGCTGGAGGAACTGGGAAATGATGGGCATTACCTTCTTGAAGTCGTCCATGCGGTGGGCGTCCAGCAGGATTTCCGCCAGTTGAATCTGGCTGATGACGGGAAGTTCCAGCCTGTCGCGGAACAGGTAGCGTTCCATGGGAAGGTTTTTGACGCCGCATTCCGCCAGGACGGAGTAAACCAGGGCGTCCGTCGCGGAGGCCATCAGGCGGTAATCCCCCAGCTTGCGGATGGCTTCCTTCTTTTTTTCGGTCTGTCCGGCAGTTGTTCCAGTTTCCGGTATTCGTCTCCTTTTTCAAGAAGAGCTGTCTGGCGTTCCTGATAGTTTTTCAGCCAGCGGACGGCTTTGGAAAGCATCCCCTCCGGGACATTGACCGTGTTTGAAGCAATCTTCAGGCCGTGCGCCACATGGGCCGTCATGACGGGGTCCCCTTCGCTGGCTCCTCCGAACCATCCCCAGGAACCGTTGGAGAGCTGTTTTTCCCGGAGGGAGGAGATTCCCCTGGCGGCCATCTTCTTCAGCGCGGCTTCATCATAAACGGGGTTGCGTTCCAGCTTCTTCATGACGCTGTCATGGAAGGCCTTGTCCCTGATGTCCCGGGGATTCAGATTGCGATGGCTTGTCAGCGCCGCTCCGGGATTCAGGCCGAGCTGCTTGAGCGTGTCCATGACGACGAGAGCGGGCAGGAAACGGTTAAGCGTCTGTTCCACGCAGAGTTGACGACCGTCTGCCCCTGGGCGGGAACGTCCACTTCCCGCGCGGCTGAATTGTCCGAATCTGCGGAAAGCCCCTTCACGGCCGGAGCGTCAGCCGGGAGAAGTTCCAGACAGCCGTTTTTCAGGGAAATGGAAACGCGGGCGCGGACGTTTTTGTCCGTCCGGTTGCGGACCAGGGCGCTGAGCATCACGACATCTTTTTCCACAAAGAAGCGCGGGGCCTGCATGCTGACCATGAAGTCCTTCGTGGTCAGGAATTCCGCGGAAGCCTGCCCCACCTGCAATCCGGGGGTGATGACCCAGGCTGAGGCTTTCCAGGTAGTCAGATTGTCCGGCATTTCCACAGGGACGGCAACGTTTCCTTCTTCATCCGTTTTGAGCGTGCCGCACCACTTGATGCAGTCCGCAAAATGGGTGCGCAGTTGAATATGCGGGGAACCGTTTTCCTGTACGTCCGCATTTCCCTGTTCGGCTGCATGGGAATCACTTTTTGCGCCTTCCTTGTCCACTGCCATAGCCATGACCGGATCGGCGGCGGGTGCTTCCGCTCCTGTAGCCAATACGCGGCTTGCGGCGGCATCAGCGCCGGAATCGAGTTCTGCCTCCGCAAAGCCGTTGACGGTTCCTTTGGCCTTTCTCACCATAGGTCCGTAATTTCTGTAGAGCAGGGATTGGAAATAGGGGCTGGTCCGGACCGCGGTCCTGCTGCGTTCCGGAAGCAGTCATTTTTTTCCGGCTGAGGAAGCCGGTTTCGTTCAGGCTGCCCCATACGGTTTTGGCAATGTCCGTAATATTGGGGCGCGCAATGTATTCCAGAGCCTTGTCATAAATGGCCAGGGAGACGACGCCGTTTCTGACGGGGGGTGCCGTCCGGCCCCTTGACCTGAATGCTGACGTTGCCTTGTTCACCGGGCCGGTATTGGGATTTGCCCGGCGTGACGGCAGGTTCCAGAATCTGCCCGGATCCGTTTCTGACGGTGAAGGCGTTGACGCCCATATTGGGCATGTCTTCCCGGGTCAGGCGGCATTCCACAAGGGGCTGTCTGCCGGTCCAGGGGAACCAGGCTGCGGGATTCGTTTTTTTCCAGGAGTTTCGCAGGAAGGTCCAGACGCGGGCGTCCGGATAATCAGAGGTGACGAGCAGCTGGCCGTATCTCCCGGAGCGTATTCCTTTTTTTGTCCGGAGTGATGGAAAGGGGATTGATTTTTAAAAGGATTCTGTTTGCCCTTGCCGTAGGAAAGGAACTGGAAGGTCTCTTCTACCTTGTTGCCGTGCCCGTCCTCCAGGGTTGTGGAAAGGGCATACAGGCCGATTCCCCCCGGTCTGGAGGGACAGGGAGGCTTCCCCCCATCTTTCCGGTGGCGATGTCCCAGGTTTCCAGAGTTTCCGTTTGCCGTCCGCACGGATATGCCGCAGGACGCAGGTTCCCCTTGCATGGGCAATTTTGGTGCCATCCGCCGTGGCCGCGGTAATGGATGCCTGGACCGGCGTTCCGGCGGGGGCATAGCCGCGGTTCAGGGTGGTGAAGATATTGAACGGACGGAACGTGGCAATGACCTGTCCGGAAGCGGCAACTTCCCGCAGGGAGGCGTCCGTCACGCTGACGGAAACGCGGTAGGTGATGTTGCTGGAGGGGAAATCCCGGGCATCCTGCGCCGTGGATAATTCTACGGATGCTTTTCCGTCTTTGTTCAGCGGCACTGTCTTTTCCAGGATGGTCAGAGGCGCATCCGGGGAAAAGGGAATGCTGTACGGGCTGAAAGACCTGTCGTACAGCCAGCTCCATTTCCAGTAAGGCGTCCAGACATCCGCTCCCCAGCGTCCGGGTAATCGTGATGGTTGCCTTTCCCCCGCTTACGGGGCCGCCCGCGTAATAATCTGCCTGAATGGCGACGGAATGGGCTGACCCAGCCGGACTGGTTTGGCGGGGGCTTCCATTCTGACGGAGAATTCCCGGCTTTTTTATACTCTTCCATCCGGAAAAAGGGGGCATACAGCCGGAAATCCGGGTCTGCGGAGTCATGCAGTTTCAGCTTGGCCCCATACTGGCCCAGCGGGGCGTCCGCAGGAATAAGCAGTTCCAGTTCAAAGCTGCCTGTGGAATCCGTCGTGACGGTTTTTGGAGGAAAATGCTCTCATCCCCTGTTGGGGAGGCAATGGTCAGCGTCAGTTTTTTCCCGGCGCAGTCTTTTGTTCCGGGATTCGCGATGTCCGGGCGGAAGCGCCTTTGAAACGGGCCGTCTGTCCGGGGCGGTACACGGGCTGGCTTTCCAGGAAAAGCGGTATTGTTTCCACCATGGCTCCGTCCTTGTCCGTGATCCCCTTTACCTGGCGTTTTTGGAGCGTTTTATCCTGCCGGTAGCGGAGGATCCGCAGGCTTCCTCCTTCCACGGGCATTCCTGTTCCGGCGTCCGCCAGGAACCAGAGATTGCCTTCCGGAACGGAACGGCGTACCAGCACCATGTCTGACAGAGTGAGAAAGCGATGGAACCGGTAGACGTTTTCCAGGGTGACGGTAAGCAGATACCAGCCGGGCTTACGGGTGGGAACGGGAATATGGGCGATGTGGTTCAGGTGCTGGTCCCCGGGAGTCAGGGCTATTTCCTCCCCCTTGATTTCCTCCCCCAGATAGCGGGCACAGGATGGGTCATGCAGCAGATTGGAGAGCAGGTTTCCCAAGTTGGAATACCCGTTTTTGTAAGCTTTTCCCAGCGTTTTGGAGGTCTGGATCTTGTCCATGCGCTCCTCCTGCCACCGCTTCATATCTACGGGGCGGACCGCTACGCAAGCCCGGGAGGCATTGCGGTAGGAGAAGGAGACGGTCACCGGTTCTCCTGCCAGCAGCGTCCTTTTATCCGTATCAAATGTCCCGTTGGGTTCCGTGATGGAGGCGATGCGTTTCTTCAGGTTGTCCGCCACGTTCAGAAATTCCTTCCTGTCTTTCTTTTGTCCCAGGATTGCGCGTTCCAGTTCTGAAGGGCTTTTCCTAATAACTGCGCGGCGGAAGGCCTCTGGTTGCGGGCCAGGAACTCGTCCGCTGCCAGATGGGCGGCGTTGATGTAATCATCCGGCTCCGGAGTTATCCGGACGGCGGAAGCAATCCGGATGAAATCGTAATCCGGGGAAGGGTGGGGAATTTGCCGTTGCCCGTCCGGTCGGTTTTAACGACGGTCTGGTTCGTTTTTAATTTAGCCGGGTTGATGCCCGCCACCATGCCCGCATTGCCGGGACCGTACACGAATTCCTGATCCGGCGCCGTATTGGCATAAGAGAACAGCCGGCGGCACCAGAATGCGGTGAAATAATTGACCTGGTTGGGCCAGTTCCGGATTCGCCTGAATGGCGGCGTCCAGCAGCCAGCGCATGCGTTCTCCGTCGTTTTTAGCCGTCTCCCAGGAGGAAGAGGCATGGTAAAAGACGACTTCCGGCTTCCCCGTTTTGGCATTGACCTCGACGGGCACGGTGGCGACGTTCCGGAACGGGGGGGCTTCCTCCCTGGCGACGTACCCCGGCAGTTCCTCCAGGCTGGTGAGGTTCCCCAGGGCGGCGTAAGCCTGGAAAGGGGAAGGGGAACTGTAGCGGCTGCCTTTCACCAGCAACGCCTGTGCCGTGATGAAGCGCAGTTGTCCCAGAAGTTTCATGTTGTTGTCCTTTTCCGCCAGCCGCATGGCCTTGACAAGGCACCGCAGGGCTTTCACGCGGTCCCTTGCTTCTCCGGAATATTCCCCATCCCATGGTTTGGCGCCGCGGATATAGGCGCCGTTCACCAGTTTGAACGTATGGCAGGCGTTCTGGTACAGGAGCGCGGCGTCCATCAGGAAATACGGGTTGCCGCCGTGACGCTTCATCTGTTCCTGCAGAATGGAATCCAGATTGATGGAATCATCCAGGGCATTGAGACGGGTAAGAGCCTGGAAGTAAAGAAGCAGATCTGTCCCGCTGTATTGGTCGTCATATTCATGAAGTTGTTTCAGAGCCTGTTCCGCCGCCTTCTTGAACAGTCTTTTACCCAGAAGTTTTTCAAGGTTTTCAACAGCTTGCTTCCTTTGCTGCGGGGAAACAGGGGAACTTTTGACTTCCGCTGGGGCATGTTGTTGCGGAGGGGTGGAGGCGTCCGCCGGAGACGGCATTCCTGAGGCCAGCAATCCTGCCGCCAGAAAAAGAGCGGAAAAGAATCTGTTCATTCCGCCAGACTACTTCCAAGTAAAATCTTTGGCAAGTTGCAAGTAGGCTGCGGGAAAAGGGAGAGTGTCTTAACGCTGTTAACAACACCGGGAATGCTGGAAGGCCGGGAACTTCATGAATGGATGTTTTACCCCTTTCGTCATGCGTGCTGAATGTTGCTGCAACCCAGTCTGTAGATGGCCTGGATGTCCCGGACATCCAGCTTTTCCAGGCTTCCGACGGGGCCGCGTACACTGACGGCCTGTTCCGCCATCAGGGGGAAATCCCCGGGAAGGATGTCCAGCTCCTCCATAGTCGTCGGGAGCCCTAATTCCAGGTAAAAACGTTCCAGACGGGAAATACCTTCCCGGATGATGGCCTCCGGTTCCCGGAAAGAACCTTCCACACCCATCACATTCACGGCGAATTGCACGAATATTTCCTGGTGTTTGGGGGAAACATACTTCATCCAGGCCGGGGTGACGACGGACAGCCCTGCGCCGTGGTCCACATGGTACAGCGCGCTCAATTCGTGTTCCATGGCGTGGCAGCCCCAGTCCTGTTCGCGGCCTACGCCCAACAGGTTGTTGTGGGCGATGTTTCCGGAAAACGCAATCTCCGCCCAGGCGTTGTAATCATTCAGATCCCCGTTCAGGATGCGGGCGTTTTTCATGATGGTGCGCAGAGTGGCTTCACAAAGGCTGTCGGAAAGGTCCGTATGCAGGGTTCTGGTGAAATAGCGCTCAAAAATGTGGCTCATCATGTCGCTGACGCCGTTGGCCATCTGGCGGCGCGGGAGCGTGAAGAACAATTCCGGATTGATAATGCTGAATACGGGGCGCAGTTTGGGGAACCGTACCCCAGTTTTCTTCTGGTTTCTTCATTGGTGATGACCGTATTCGGGCTGCTCTCGCTGCCTGCGGCGGGAATGGTCAGCACGGTGGCGACGGGCAGAGGGTTGGACTGAGGCTGTTTTTTGGAAAGGTATAGTTCCCATACGTCCCCTTCGTAGGGAACGCCCAGCGCAATCGCCTTGGCGGAATCAATCACGCTGCCCCCTCCCACGGCCAGCACGAGGCCCAGACCGTGTTCCCGGCAGAGGCGGATGCCCTCATACACCAGGGGGGAGCGTGGGGTTCGCCTGAACGCCTCCCAATTCTTCATACTCCACGCCGGCGGCTTTCAGGGATGCCGTGACGGCATCGTAAAGACCGGAACGTTTGATGCTGCCGCTACCGTAATGAAGCAGGATTTTTTTGCCTAACGGCTTGAGAAGGGTTCCCGTTTCATGGTGGGTGCCTTTTCCGAAAATAAGAGTGGTTTTGTTATCGTAAACGAAGTTGAGCATGGCGGGAATGATACGGCAACGCTACGGCCCTTCCGCCCCCTTCTCAAGATTTTTGTATGGCCTGTTCCCATTTCCAGGAGGGGATGCTGTTCCGGAGGATATTCTCTCATGCAGTGGTTCTGTTCTTCTCTGTTTTTTCATCATTGGCACATCTGGACGGGGCTTTCTGGGGGATTGTTTTCTTTCCGTTGTTTTTGGCGATAAGATTCAGCGGAAATAACTCTCTGCGGGAGTGGCGGCGCCTTCCGGCCCCGAGGGGGCAGCGGAAGACGGTTATTTCATTATTCTGGGCCGCTTCCGGCAGGTAATCGGAGCAATGGCTGTATTCGGCCAGGGATGTGCGGAGAATGGCGGGGAAACGGGAAGTTGCAGAAATCCGTAAAAATTATCCTGGTGAATACTGTTCGAATTCACGATGCATGGCATACTCCTCCTGCTTTTTGCTTGAGCGCGGAGGCCTTCCCGTTTATTGTCACGCACGGGCCATGTCCGGTCCCCGTAGTTCAATGGATAGAACGGGTCTCTCCTAAAGACTAGATGCAGGTTCGATTCCTGCCGGGGACGCCACCCAATATTATTCAGAGCCTTGCATCAGCATTAAAAACGCAAGGATTTTGCCTCTCTTGTGCGAGGTATCGTCATGGTTGATTGAATGGGGAATGGTTCAAGGGGAAAGCAGGTATCCGGATTATCGGCGCCCGGCCGGAGAGGGCGAATAACTTGGAATTCATGTCTGATTGGAAACAAAAAGCAAATGCGGAAGAAAGATTGCAGACAGCAAGAAAATGTGCTAAAGGCTGCCGGAGAAGAGCCTTTGGGGCGGAACATTGTGCTTCGGGACATGACAGGCAGGCATGGAGCAATGTTTCCCAGCCGTACAGGGGATGGATGAAAGAGCGTTATGCAATAACAAGGACAAGAAGATGGAGGCAATTAAAATAATCCGTTATCTGTCGCCCGTTGGAGAAATGATGATTGGCTCATATGGCGGCTATCTTTGCATTTGCGACTGGGCGAAGGAAAAACGCCGCGGCACGATAGACCGCCGCATTTGCCAGCATCTCAACGCTGAATATGAAGAAGGGACTTCCGAGGTTATTGAACAGGCGGTAAGCCAGCTCCGTGAATATTTCCAGGGGGAACGCAGAGACTTTGATATACCCATTGTATTTACCGGATCGGAATTTCAAAACTCAGTCTGGCATGAATTGATGAAAGTCCCTTACGGTTCCACCATTTCTTATGCAGAGCTGGCGCGCCGCATTCATCATCCGAGGGCTGTCCGGGCTGTAGCGTCCGCTAATGCCACCAACCCCATCTCCATTTTCGTGCCCTGTCACCGCGTCATCGGCAGCAATCAGAAACTGACAGGTTATGGCGGGGGCTTGATGCGAAACGGGAATTGCTTGCCCTGGAAGCGCAGGTGAGCGGAAGTGTGCTGGCCTTGTGACCCGTGATGTGAGGAAGACAGGCAAGGCTGTTTTGGGAGGCTGCTCTTCCGGGGCAGCCTGGCAGGGGGGGCGTTAAGAAGCTTCCGCGTTTGCGCCGGAATTTCCGGCTGTCTTCGTTTAAATGGAGGTGCCTTGTGAGGCGCTTCACCATTTGAGGGGGTATTCCCTCCCTGGGCGAATCCGGAGAGCAGGGTGCCCATTGCTGAGGTTTTCTGGGCTCTTGCATTGGCGCGGCCCGTGTATTGCTCCATGTTGGCGCGGTTGTACAGGGATTGGGCGTTCCTCATGGCTTCCGCCGCTTCATCCTGAATCCGGGTTTGCAGGCGTGTCGCCAGAGCCTGTTCCCTGATGGGAACGGAGCCTTCCCGAAGCAGGGAAGATTGGGCGGCGTCCAGTCGGGCTTCTCCCATTTGGCGCGCAGCGTCCTGCTGCATGCGTTTGGCATTTTCCATCCCTGTCTGTTTTTGGAGGTCCGCTTCGTTCCTGAGGGTGGCGGCATTTGCGTCCGCCGCCTGTCTGGTGGCTTCCGCGCTTTTTTTCTGTGCAGACGCGGATGCCGCACCTGCTGCCGCTGAAGTAGCGGCCAGTGTTATCATTCCCAATGATGCTGGATCAAATCCCATGCGCGCATTCTGATATGAAAAACGGTTCAGGCGCAAAACGCCTGAACCGTTTGACATGAATCAGGGTTTGGCACAGAAGAGGGGTTACTCAATCACGATGCTTTCAATGTTCAGCACCGGACGTTCCGGAGTGGAATGGGGATCAATGGTTCCGGTAATGATGACGGCGTCTTGTTCTTTCAGCCCGTTCACGCCTTTGGCGGAGTGCTTGATGGGCTGCCCCTGTTCATCCACGAACTGGACGGTCATCGTATTGTTTTTCCGTATTTCCACCGGTACCGTACCGGCGGCCCAGACTCCCTTCTCCTTCATATTGACCAGGAGCTGAGCTGGGTCTCCGATGGTGAAGGAAGCAATGTTTTTTGAAAAGACGGGGTCATCTCCGATCACCGCTCCCTTGACGGTGACTTTGTCGCCCGGAGCCGCTTTTCTGGCATCTGAAACGACCAGAGCGCGTGGCAGGCCAACCATATTTTCCGCGAATCTCACGGCCATCTTCTGGGTAACGTTCTGGTCGGAGGTGAGGGCGTTTACCGCTTCCTTGGGATTGCAGCCCATCAGGGAAACTGCGGCCATTGTCAGAATGATCAAGTGTGTGGTGCGCATGGAAACTCCTTTCTGTTGAAAGGTTGGATTCCTTTTCTCCTTCTGCCGTTCATCATTCCGTGTAAGGAAAAGAATATTTTTTACAGGAACAGCCCGGCAGCCAGCATGGCGAGGTCCCTGAGAACGTCCCACAATTTTTCCGCATTGTGGATGCAATCCGCCAGAAAGCGGTGAAGGCTTACGGCATTGAACAGGCGCAGGAGCGCCAGGAAGAGAAGAAGATTGGCAAAATATACGAGAATCAGGGAGAAGAAGGTGCCGTTGTCCGCTAGGTCCGGCTGGTCCTTGGGAATGATCCATGCCGTCCAGAACAGGTGGAAGCACCACCAGAAGCCCAGGCCGGAGTAAAGAATGGCCTGGCAGGTGACTGTAGGCCAGAAGAGGTACGTTACGCCCCATACCAATCCCCACAGCATGGCCCAGAGAGGAAGGAAGTAGGGGGGGAAGGGAGATAAAGATGTTGTTTTTATCCGTCTGGATGTACCCTCCGTCCAGATCCGCTTTGAAAGCATGGATGGAGCCGTGGCTGCAAATGACCGCCAGAGCGTGCGTCAGTTCATGCCCCAATACGTACAGGTACAGCAGGGAGGATGTGAACAGCCTGCTGCTGCCCAGCACCACCCACACGGCAGCGCCCATCAGGGCGTACCATACGGGAATGGAGAAGAGGATATTGAGGCTGCCGGAGGCATGGGTCAGCTGGTCGCACAGGGACATGGCCGTGATCAGGGCCAGCGGAAGCAGGATAAGGGTGGCTACGGCATGCCTGATGAACCGGGTTCTGCGCGGGAGATCCATGAAGGAAAAAATTCCTGGCATTCGTCCTCCCAGTATTCGGAGGATACCTGGGCGCGGTAAGTTTTGTCCCAGGCGTCCCGGTTGCATCGCCGCATCATGTCGCCGAGGCTTGCCGCGGATCTTGGTTTCCGGGCGGTTTCTGCATACCGGCGCCAGTCCTGGCGCGGCGGTGTGTGTCTGGGGGCCTTGGGCATGCGGTGTGAGGTCTGGAACCAGCATAAAGGGACTTGAGGAGAAATGCGAACCAAATTTGCCTCTTCCGGAAACCGGAGGAAAAAATGTTTTATCCACGCCGGCTGTTCCTGTATAATCCGCCGCATGCAAGATGTCCTGCTGGTTCTGGAAACTTCCTGTGTGCAGTCTTCCGTTGCGGCTTGGAGCGGGGAAAGTCTGCTGTGCCAGGCGGCATGGAGAGCGGAGCGCAACCATTCCTCCGCTATTTTCAAGGCGGTGCGGCAGGTTCTGGATGCGTTGGAAGGGCGGCGTTTGAAGGAAATCGTGGTAGGTTCCGGTCCGGGCGCTTACGGCGGAATCCGCGTAGCGCTGGCCGTGGCGGACGGACTTTCCCTGGTGCACGGTTCCCGCGTGGCGGCTTTTTCCTCCTGGAACGGACTTGGTCTGCATCATGGTGAGGCCTGCGTAATGTCAGATGCCCGGCGTGGCGGCTGGACGTGGGGGAGGCTGGAAAACGGCGTTCTGACGGATGTGCCGGCAGTGCTTCCTGCGGAGCAGGCCCGCGCCAGCGTGGCGGAGTGCATGGGAAAAGGCGTGCCCGTTTTTTCCACGGAAACGGCGGATCATCTGGCCGCCCGGGAAATGTCGGGGATTGTCCCCGTGTATCCTTCTGCAGAGGCGCTCGGGGCCGTGTGGCTGTCCCTGGCGGAGGCCCGCAGAGAAGAACTTCTGGAAAGTCCGGCGGAACCGCTGTATGTGAGGGCTCCGCACATCACCCGCGCCAAACGTCCCGCATGGGCCGTGAAGGCGTAATTAAGGTTTGACTTTTTGGAAGATTGTTAGACTTTTAACCGGTAATATTCACCACCAGTAGCATTTTTTAACATGAGCAATGACACTTTTTTTTTCCGAGCGCCTCGCATATCCCAAAGGTTTAAAAGGAATCATTGCCAATGAATCCGCTTTGAGTGACGTGCGCGGCGAGGAAGGGCGTCTGTTGTATCTGGGCTACGATATCGATGATCTGGTGGAGATGTGCTGTTTTGAAGAAGTGGTTTATCTGCTTCTCAACAAGCGTCTTCCCAACCGTGAGGAATTGAGGGGCATCAAGAAACGCCTCCGTTCCGACCGCGACCTGCCCCAGCCCATTCTGGATTTCTTCAAAACGGCCACCAAGTCCGCCCGGCCCATGTCCGCCCTCCGGACGGCTGTTTCCATGCTCGGCATGTATGACGACCGGACGAAGGATGCCGGGCAGTTGAAGGAAATAGGCCTCAGCCTCATAGCCAAGGTTCCCGTGATGGTGGCGTATTACTACCGTTTGTGCCAGGGTCTGGAGCTTCCCCCGTTCGGGAGGACCTGAGCGAGGCGGAACATTTCCTGTGGTTGCTGAAGGGTGAGGAACCGGATCAGTATGAAGCCCATATTCTGGAGGTAGCCTACATTCTGCACGCAGACCACGGCATGAATGCCTCCACCTTTGCGGCGCGCGTCTGCATCGCCACTCTTTCAGACATGTATTCCGCCATCACGGCGGCCATCGGCACGTTGAAGGGGCCGCTTCACGGGGGCGCCAATGAGGGCGTGATTGAAATGCTCAAGGAAATAGGCACGGAGGACCGGGTGGACTCCTACATTGAGGACAAGCTGGCGCGGAAGGAAAAAATCATGGGCATGGGCCACCGCGTGTACCGCGTGCTGGATCCCCGCGCCCCGCATTTGCGACGCATGGCCATCCGCCTTTCCTCCCGAATCGGGGAACCCAAGTGGATCCGCATGTCGGAACGCATCGCGAAACTTGTCCGGGAGCGCAAGGGCTTGAACGCCAATGTGGATTTTTATTCCGCCACGGTTTATTACAGCATCGGGATCCCCACCAGGCTGTTTACCGCCATTTTCTCCATTGCCCGCTGTAGCGGCTGGGTGGCCCAGGTTCTGGAACAAATGGAGGATAATACGCTGTACAGGCCGTTGACTCTTTACACAGGACCCAAGGACCGCATTCCGGTTCCTACGATCGACATGCGGTGACAGGTTTTAATCAGGAAAGGCGCCGGAAGCAATATCCGGCGCCTTTCCTGCATCTGCCTTCCGCTTTTCTTTTTCGTGAAAATATCCTTTCTATCCGCCGGCGGTATTCAACCGTACTGTTCATTGTCCTGGGCTTTTTCCATTATAGCCGTAGCGGAAGCTCAAGAAATTATTGAATAGCAATATGCCGTTATCGCGGGTGGGGATGAAGCAGATGATTTTTTTCAGTTCCCTGGGAGACTATACGGGATTCCCATAAGGGTATGTTCTGGGATATCTGCGGAGCCGTCTCTTCCTTGATTCTCTTTTATCTGGTATGTCCCTGACAGAGGAAAGACGCGGAACCCGCCTCTTCATGGCCCTGTGTTCTTTGGTGGTGGAACCCGCAGAACATCCATGCCGATGTGGAGAGGCAGGCGGGGGGCCGTCAAATGCGGCGCAGTCCTTCATAAAGGACGACAGCTACGGCTGTGGATAGATTCAGGCTGCGGGCTCCTTCTCCGGGCATCGGAATAGTCAGGGCGGTATCTGCGTGTTCTCTCAGCATGCTTTCCGGCAATCCGCGGGATTCCGGTCCAAAAACCAGATAGTCCCCTGCGTGGAAAACCGCATCCCAATGGGAACGTGGCGCCTTGGTGCTCAGGTACCAGAACTGCGCGCCGGGGGCTGCCGCCTGCTTCAATTCCTCCAGGCTGTCCCAGACATGCAGGTCCACCTTGGCCCAATAGTCCAGACCCGTACGGCGCACATGCTTTTCATCCAGACTGAACCCCAAAGGTTTGATCAAATGGAGCCTGGAGCCCGTTGCCAGCGCCAACCGTCCGGCAGCTCCTGTATTATGCGGAATTTCCGGATGGAACATGACGATGTGGAAACGGGGCTGCATGCGCTTATTCTCATCACAAACAGGCCTCCCGTTCAAGTGGGACTTGTCCAAAAGTGGCAAATAATGTACGTTTTCACCCGATGAGAGACATCGTATATTTTGATTTGGAAACCCGTCATTCCGCGGCGGAGGTGGGCGGCTGGCATAATACGGCCGAGATGCGCCTTTCCGTGGGCGTGACTTATTCCACGGCTTCCGGCAAATATACGATTTATTCTGAGGAAATGGTGGATGATCTCATCCGGCAGCTTTCCCAGGCCGACCTGGTGGTGGGTTACAACCACGAGCATTTCGACTATGGCGTGCTCCAGCGTTATACGATGTGGAATATGATTGATATCACGAACAACCTTGATTTGTGCAAGGACATCGAACAGCGTGGGGGGAGTGCGCGTCAAGCTGGATTCCGTGGCGGCCGCCTCCATCGGTTCTTCAAAAACGGCCGTGGGCACCCAGGCTCTCAAATGGTGGGCGGAATATGCGCAGACGGGTAATACGGAGCTTTTAATGGTGACGCGGGATGTGCACTGGTACGGGGCGGAACACGGTTTCATCCGTTATGATGATAAAAAGGGCGGCCAGGTGGAATTGCCCGTGGATTGGAAATTGTAACTTTTCCTGCATGCATGCCCGGCCAGCTGTAGCCGGTTTTTTCCGGGCGCTGAAGTGGGTCTGGTTTCCGCCTTTGGCGGCGTTGCCGTTTATCCCCGGACAGATGCCGGTTATCAGGGAATGGCTGGGGCGGAGAAAGGCTTCCGGGAGGGAAGCGGACGGCAACCATGCTGTTGCCGCCTGGCTTAACAGCGGTTGCCGCCTGGCTTAACGGCGGTTGATGCGGGTCCACTTCCCGCTGGGCTTCGCGCATTTCCACGCGGGCTTTCAAATCGTAGCGCTGGTCGCGGTGGGTTTTGCCCCCCTTTGCCCAGGCCTTTTCCAGAGCCAGTTTCACCTTGCCGTTTTTCCAATACAGCTTGAGAGCTACAATCAAGCCTATATTACGGCATGAGCTGCCTTCGCTCGCGGGAATCCAGTTCTTTCCATGCGCCGGGTTTCAGTCCCGCCAGGGAGAAATTTCCGATTCTGGCACGAAGAAGCCGGAGCGATGGGAAAGCCGATGGCGGCGGTCATGCGCCGCACCTGGCGGTTTTTCCCTTCCACCAGCGTCAATTCCAGCCATGAGGTGGGAATGGAGGCGCGGTAGCGGACGGGAGGGATGCGGGGCGGCACGTCAGGCTCCCTGCGCATGAGGCGTGCCCGGCAAGGCAGCGTGCAGTACCCGCGGATGCGGAGGCCCCCCGAGTTCCAGAGGGCGAAGGTCCGTTTCGGAAGGAGTGCCTTCCACCTGGCTCTTCTGGGATGCCTGCCGGAGGGGTTCAGGAGACGGTCCGCCAGGCCCTTCTCATCGGATAAAAGAAGCAGCCCTTCCGAATCCGCATCCAGCCTTCCTACAGGATACACGCCGGGAGGAAAACCGAATTCAGCCAGTGTCCGGTGGTGGGGAGCCTCCTTCGTAAATTGGGAGAGAATGCCGTAAGGTTTATTGAACGCCAGAATCATGCCGTGCACGGCAAGGGTAGCATGAACCGCCGGCTTTGGCACGGGAAATTGAAGCGGCTTGACTTGTCTGCGTTGGGAAAGGAAAGTATCTGCATGCATGGAAAAACGGCAGGTTGCGTCCTGATGCTTGCGTGTTGCGTGCCCGTCTGGGTTCAGGCGGCGCCGGATGCGGGGGAAGTGAAGGCAAAAATTGCGCGGAAAATCTGGCAAAACGAATGTGCCGGGACAATAAGGGGGCTGGTTTCCTGGAACCGGGGAGAAGCGTTTCCTTCCCTGGGCATCGGACATTTCATCTGGTTTCCTGCCGGAGTCACGGAAAGGTTTGAGGAAAGTTTCCCTGCTTTCATTCAGTTCTGCCGCAGGAGGGGAATCCGGGTTCCGGAATGGTTTTCCGGTGCGGCTCCGTGGCGGACCAGAAAGGAATTTGAAGCGGCGGACGTTCGCGGCGGTCTTCCTGAACGGATGCGCCGGTGGTTGTCCAGTCCGGCGGCCCTGCAAATGCAGGCGGATTTCATTATTGCCAGGTCTGTGGCCGCTCTGGAGCGTATCAAGGGCCAGTCCCGCCGCCCGGAAGAGATGGCGGCCCGCTATTACGCCGTGGCGTCGGTTCCCAACGGCATGTATGCCCTGATTGACTACGTGAATTTCAAGGGAGAAGGAACCAATCCGGCGGAACATTACCGGGGGATAGGCTGGGGGCTCAGGCAGGTGCTGGAGGAAATGCGCTCCGTTTCTCCCGGACAGCCTGCGGCGGTTGAATTTGCGGAAGCGGCCAAAAAGGGTGCTTCAGCGCCGCGTGGACAACAGTCCGCCGGGCCGCGGAGAAGCGCGCTGGCTTGCCGGATGGCGGAACCGGTGCGATTCCTATAAGAGGAATTTGTGACGAAGTCCTTTCCCAACAGAAAAGACCAGTTGTGCAATTATCCTTGACCTGACGGGGATTAGGGTGTAATTCCCTCACTCCATCCTGAAACTTCGCTGATTTTATGCCAAACACTCAAGAAGAAACAACGCTGATTTTGCTGAAGCCCGACTGTGTGCGAAAAAACCTTTCCGGCACCATTTTGAAACGTTTTTTGTCCGAAGGGTTTCGCCTGCGCGGCATAAAGATGATCCAGCTTGATGAACCGGTGCTCCGGGAACATTACGCCCATATTCTGGACCTGGTCATCAATGGGGAACCGCTTTTCCCGAAGCTGCTTGATTTCATGACCAGTTCTCCGGTCATTGCCATTGCCCTGAAAGGGCCCGGCGTTATTGTGCGCGTGCGCGAACTGCTGGGCCCACCAATTCCCAGAAGGCAGAGAAAGGCACAATCCGCGGTGATTTCGGAACAGACAGCATGATGAACATCTGCCATGCGTCCGACAGCCGTGAATCCGCCGCCGTGGAGCTGGCAAGATTTTTCCGGGAAGAAGAACTGTTTGACGGCCTTAATTAAGGGAAGGCCGCCTTTTTCCCATCAGGTTAATTGAGGGCCGCAGCTGTAATAACGGCTGTGGCCCTTGCCGTTGCGAGGCTGTACCTCCCATGGGAGGATGAAGGGGGGAGGCAGCGGCTTTTCCGGGAGAAGCAGGAAAGAACGGGTTACTTTTCCCAGGGAGTGGTAAGATAAAGGAAGGCCTTTTTCATACGGTAGGCCTCACGCATGAAGCCGTCCATGATATTGTTGCAGCTGTGTTTGGAAAAGGAATGGCCGTAAATGCGCTTGATGGCGGCATCCTCTCCGTGCTGCTTCTGGCGCTTTAACTCAGCGTCCATGTCCCGGCGTTCGATATTGGGGGCGCTCAGATTGTCACCATGCCAGCGAAAATCCGCCAGCAGCCTGTTGTAATTCACGAACTTCTTCCCCGCCCGGCCCAGGCGCGCGTAATATTCCCCGTCCATGTCGTAGTGGAAACGTTCGTCCAGCAGGAATCCCTCTTCAATAGTAGTGCTTCGGCGCAGGAACAATGCGGTGGAAGCCAGATAGGTGCCGTACCAGATGTGCATGTTCAGACTGTAGGGCAGGGCCTTCATGGCGCGTTGGATCTCTCCATCCGGCCCGATGAAATTCCATGCTCCATACACAATGTCCGCATCCGGGCGGGAATCCGCAAAGGCCTTGACCGCCGCCAGAGCCCCCGGCAACAGCCGGTCGTCCGTATTCAGCCACATAACCCATTTCCCGCGCGCCTTGCGGAAGCCGCGGTTAATGCCTTCCGACATGCCGGAATCCTTCTCCACATGCAGTTTCAGGTGAGGGTAGGAGTGCAGGATATCCAGGGTGCCGTCCGTGGACCCAGCGTCCTGGATAATGTGTTCAAATGTAACCCCTTCCTGGTTTTTGACGCTCTCTATGCATTCCTTTACGTAGCGGGCGTAATTATAGCTGGGCGTAATAATGCTGAAATCCGGTTCTGTGTCCATAGGCAAGGTTAGTTGAAAGGCTTGATGGAACGTTCCCTGGCGATGTAAATAGGGCGCTTTTTAACTTCCGTATAGGTTTTGGCCAGATATTGGCCCAGAATGCCCAGGCACAGCAGCACGATGCCGCCCATCATGCAGAAGACGCATACCAGGGAAGTCCATCCGTAAGCGGAATGGGGCCAGATCAATTCGCGGACCGTCAAGATAATGATGGAAAGGAATGAGATGAAGGAAAGAAGTACCCCCATGATGGAGGCCAGCGCCAGGGGGCGGTGGAAAAGGCCACGATACCTTCAATGGAGTACAGGAACAGCTTGAAGAAAGACCACTTGGTTTCTCCTGCCACCCGTTCCACATTTTCATATTCAAACCATTTGGTCCGGAACCCCACCCATTCGTACAGCCCCTTGGAAAATCGGTTGTACTCCTTCAGGGAAAGCAGGGCTTCCAGTACGGGACGGGTCATCAGCTTGTAGTCCCGGGCTCCGTCCACGATGCGGGTGTCCGATATTTGATGAATCGTCTTATAAAAGGCGCGGGCGAAAAAGGACCGCAGCAGCGGTTCCCCCTGCCGGGTGACGCGGCGCGTCCCCGCACAGTCATATCCTTCCTTCTCAATGGCTTTCAGCATATCCGGGAGCAGGGAAGGAGGATCCTGAAGGTCCACATCCATGACGGCAACATAATCCCCTGTGGCCGCTTCCAGGCCCGCATAGATGGCGGCTTCCTTCCCGAAATTGCGGGAGAAGGAAATGAATTTTACTTCAGGGGAGTGTTCCGCCATTTTTCTTAATCATTTCCAGGGAGCGGTCCGTGGAACCGTCGTCCACGAAGATAAGTTCCGGGGCGTAGCCCTCCAGGCATTCCTTGAAGACCCGGTCTATTTCTTGCTTAAACGCCGGAATGGCTTCTTCTTCATTCAGGCAGGGAACGATCAGGGAAATGCGTTTCATGTCAGTGCCCGAATCATACTTCAGAAGCCGTGCGGATGCCAGAAAATAGTCCCTCCATGCACAAAGCCTTCCTCCACTGGAAGGGGAGGAAGGCTGCCGGAAAAGAAGCCGTGCGCGGAAAAATACCGGTAAGGTCAGAACTTCGGCAGGTTGCCGATGTCATCTTCGTTTTCAGGGGCGTGCGGATCTTTCAAATCACTGTCCCCGTCTTTTCCGAAAGACCAGAAATCATAATCCGGATTCAGGCCGTTGCCCATTTTCAGGTTTTTGGCCCTGTCGGTTCTGGTGGGGATGGACTGCTCGCTGCCCAGGCGGTAGCGGTAGGGGGAACCCCATGGATCCGCAAGAATATAAAGGGTAACCGGCCTGCCGTCCTTGCTTTTCACATGGACTTCCCGGACAGTCGGGTTGCTTTTGGGCTGCGTAGAGGGGTTCAACTCATCATTGTAAATGGTTGTATCCCTGGAAGGAATACCCTCATTCTTATGGTCGCCGAACAGAGCCATGTAAACCACGTTGGAACTGTATTCCTCCCCGTTGGCCACGGCTACGCCGTGATTATTGAAGGGAGCTTCCGTGCCGTAGGGGTAGCGGTCATGGTCGCTGTGGTAGCTCTCCAACCCCATTTCAATTTTGCGGACAATGGATTCCGTAGCCTGTTCGTTCTTTCTGGTTTCAAGCCAGGTGTAAATGGAGATGGTCAGCGTGGCCAGCACCACGATGATCACCATCACTACCAGGATTTCCATGAGGGTGAACCCCTTTGTTTCCCGGAGCCGACGGTATGCGGAATGATTTTTCATCTGATTCTGCTTGAGGGGTTACCCCATCTTTTCAATAACCTGCAGGAGGGGCAGGAACATGGCGAACACGATGCCGCCCACGACCACGGCCAGGAATACGATCATGATGGGTTCCAGCATGGAGGTCATAGCTCCCACGGCATACGTCCGCGATTTTCAGGAGCATGTCCGGCAGCTGGCCGGTTTCTTCCCCACGTCCACCATGGAGATTACCATGGGCGGGAAAAAGCTTGGAGGAGGACATGGGCGTAACTACGGATTCGCCCTCCTTGACGGAGTCATGGATGAGGCCGATGGCGTCTCCCACGATCATGTTGCCGGCGGTATCCTTCGTGATGGTAAGCGCCTGGAGGATGGGAACGCCGGAAGTCACCAGCGTGCCGAAGGTTCGGGCGAAGCGGGCGATGGCGCTTTTGCTCTGCACATTGCCGATGACCGGCATGGTCAGCAGAGCGGAGTCAATCTTGCGGCGTCCGTTGGGCGTCTTGCTCGTGGCCGTGAAAACAGCGTACAGGATGGCGACCACAGCGGCCAGAATGACGGCATTGGGCACAAAGAAGGGGGCGGCCATGAACCAGTCGCTGATGCCGAACACAAACTCGGAAATACCGGGAAGTTCCTGATTCTGCTCTGCGAACATCGCCTTGAATTTGGGCACGATGACCAGCATCAGGAAGATCACGATGCCTACGGCGATAAACAGGACGATGGAGGGATACACCATGGCGGAGATCACCTTGCTTTTCAGCTTTTGAGCCTTTTCCTGGTATTCCGCCAGACGGTTCAGCACGACTTCCAGCACACCGCCCAGTTCCCCGGCCTTTACCATGTTGACAAACAGGCGGTCAAAGATTCTGGGGTGTTGGGCCAGGGCTTCCGAGAAGGTGGAGCCGCCCTGAACGGAATCTCCCAGAGCTTCGATAGTTACGCGCAGGTTGGGGTTTGCCTCCTGTTTGGCCAGCACGTTCAAACTCTGGAGCAGGGGAAGCCCTGCGTCAATCAGAGTAGCAAGCTGGCGGGTGAAAATCATCAGAGCCTTGGCCTTGATTTTGCCTCCCAGTTTGCCTTTTTTGCTTCTTAGCCCCCTTGGCCTTTTTCTTGGCGGCAGGCGTCTGTTGAATCTTGCCCTTGCCCGCTTCTACGATCTGGGTGGGGTACAGGCCATGCGCCCGGATGGCTTCCATGGCCTCCGCTTCGGAGTTGGCCTCCAGGGAGCCTGTTTTCTGGTCGCCTTTATGGTCAAGTGCTGTGTATTGATATTTAGGCATATATGTTGTATTTTAAGTGTTTTTTCTTGGTGGTTGAAATAAGGGGAAGCAACGGCGTCCGGCTGTCCGTTAAGTATATTTCAGCACTTCTTCAATAGTAGTGTTGCCGTCATAAATATTTCTCAGCCCGTCTTCTCTCAGCGTGGACATGCCCATTTCAATAGCCTTCTGTTTCAGCACCACGGAGGGAGCGCGATCCGTAATCATGTCACGCAGGGTGTCGTTAATATCCAGAAGCTCATAAATCCCCTTGCGGCCCCTGTAGCCGGAATTGGAGCATTTATCACAGCCGCGGCCCGTGAAAAAGTGCTTGTCCCCCAATTCATAGGGAGATACGCCAAGCTGGGAGAGGATGGTGGATGAGGGTTCATACGGTGCGGCAGTCCGGACAGATGGTGCGCACCAGGCGCTGTGCAAGAACCCTTCCAGGGAGGCCGCTACCAGGAAAGGTTCGCACCCCATGTCCACCAGTCGCGTAATGGCTCCGGCGGAGTCGTTCGTGTGCAGGGTGGAGAGAACCAGGTGGCCCGTCAGGGATGCCTGGATGGCGATCTGTGCTGTTGCCATGTCTCGCATTTCCCCCTACCAGAATACGGTCCGGGTCCTGCCGCAGGAAGGCGCGGAGAACCATTGGGAAATCCAGGCCGATGGCTTCATTGATAGGAATCTGGATGATGCCGTCAATATCGTATTCAACAGGGTCTTCCGCCGTCAGCACCTTGGAATCAATGGTATTGATTTCACGCAGGGCGGCATACAGCGTAGTTGTCTTGCCGGCGCCGGTGGGGCCGGTAACGATGAAAATGCCGTTGGGCTTGTGGACCGTATCCAGAATATATTCGTGGATATGCGCGGGAAGCCCCAGGTTGTCCATGTTCAAGTTGACGGAAGAGCGGTCCAGAACGCGGAGCACCACGGATTCTCCGTACTGAGTGGGAAGGGAGGAAACGCGCATGTCCACGGAACGGTTTCCTATCTGCTTGACGATGCGGCCGTCCTGCGGAATGCGGCGTTCCGCGATGTTCATGTTTGCCATGACCTTGACGCGGGAAATGACCGGCACGGACAGGTGGACGGGGGGAGGCTGCATTTCATACAGGGCGCCGTCCACACGGTAGCGGATTTTGAATTCCTTCTCAAAAGGTTCGAAGTGAATGTCGGAGGCCTTTTCCTTGATGGCCTGTGTAATGACGAGGTCCACAAAGCGGATGACGGGGGCGGCGGCGGAATCCTCCGTCTCATTGTTGACCTGCATGTTGTTCAGTTCCTGCATCAGGTCGGACATGGCGGCGGATTCGCCTCCATAAAGCTCATTGATGCGTTCGGAAATCTGGTAATCCGGCGCTACCAGAACATGGATGTCCTGGCCGAGGGCGAAGCGCAGGTCTTCCACCGTCTGAGGATTCAGGGGATCCACCAGGCAGACGTACAGGCCTTCCGGACCGTGCCGCACAGGGGAGCGCCCCGTGCAGGCGCACGAGCGTGGCCGGCATCATGTTCTGCACGTTCGGATCCGGCTGGAAGGTGTCCAGTGTAATGAATTCCGTACCCAGGTCGCTGGCGATCATCTGCCAGATATCATCCTTGCTGCCGATGATGCCGAAGTCTGCAAGCACTTCCGGCAGTTCCTTGCCGGAGGCGATCATTTCCTCCTTGATGTCCTTTGCCAGGGATTTGTCAATCATTCCCCGGCCGATGAAAAGTTCCAGTGTGAGGTTGGTGTCCATAATAAGCAGAATGAATAGCGGGGAAACATCAGTTGGCGTCTCCCATGGTGACGTTCAGCACTTCTTCCGGAGAAGTAAGCCCGGCCAGCACTTTGCGTACGCCGTCTTCCCTCAAGGTTCTCATGCCCAGTTCCCGGGCGCGCTGGCGCAGCTGGGGGAAGTCAGGTTTTCGTTAATCATGCGGCGCACCTCGTCGTCGATTTCGAAAATCTCAAACAGCCCCATTCGGCCCTTTGAATCCGCCGACGCGGCAAAAGTCGCAGCCGTGGGGTGCCTTGATTTGGCCCTGGGCAAGGCGGGACATGTCAATGTTCAGCGTATGCGCCTGCTTTTCCGTCAGAGTGCCGTCAACCTTGCAGCGGTCGCACAGCTTGCGGACAAGACGCTGGGCCATGATGGCGCGGACGGAGGAGGCGATCAGGAAGCGTTTGATGCCGATGTCCGCCAGACGGGCCACGGCGCTGGGAGCGTCATTGGTGTGAAGGGTGGAGAATACGAGGTGCCCCGTCAGGGAGGCGTTGATGGCGATGCTGGCTGTTTCCATGTCTCGAATTTCCCCGATCATGATGATGTTGGGAGCCTGGCGGAGCATGGCGCGCAGGGCGGCGGCGAAGGTCATGCCGATATCCGCCTTTACCATGACCTGGTTGATGCCGGAGAGTTCGTATTCCACAGGGTCTTCCACCGTGATGATTTTTTTATCCGGGCGGTTGATGTGGTTCAGGCACGCGTAAAGGGTCGTGGTTTTACCGGAACCGGTAGGACCCGTCACCAGGATAATGCCGTCCGGCAGCGTGATGAGGCGGTCGAACACAGCTTCATCATCCGAGAAAAATCCGAGCTGGGGAAGGCCCAGCACCAGGGCGGATTTGTCCAGGATACGCATGACGATGCTTTCCCCGTGGTTGCTGGGGACGGATGAAACACGGAGGTCGATTTGCTTGCCGCCGATGCTCATCTGGATTCGCCCGTCCTGGGGCATGCGTTTTTCCGCAATGCTCATGGTGGTGCTCATTACCTTGAGGCGAGCGATGATGGGGCTGAGCAGTTTTTTTGTTTTTGATGGGTGGCCACCTCCACCAGCTTGCCGTCCACGCGGTAGCGGATGCGGAGCCTGTTTTCCATGGGCTCAATGTGGATGTCGGAAGCCCTCATTTTGAAAGCGTCCGTCAGCATCTGCTGCACCAGACGGATAATGGGAGCATCCTCCCCTTCCAGCCCGTCGGTTTCTTCCGGAACGCTCAGATCCCGGTAAAATTCATTCAACCGGCTTTCCACCGTGCTGCGGGTGGCGACGCTGAAAATCACGTCCCGCCCCATCAGCTGGGGCAGGCTGTCCATGGTTTCCAGATTCAGGGGGTCGTCAATGGCAATGTTGATGGAAAAACCGTCGTCGGAAATGGGGATGGCCCGGAAGCGCCTGGCAAGTTCCGGTGTAATGAGTTCGCGCACCTCCTGGGGATGTGCATGGAGCCCAGGTCCACGACGGGGAGCAGGGAGTTTGACGCCGCCACCTGAGCGATGACGTCTTCCGTAAGATAATTGGCCTGAATCAGAAAATCGACCAGGTCCTGGGTGGGAGATTTTTGACTGCGCGCGTACTGAAGAATTTCTTCATTCAGATATCCGGCCTGCGTAAGAAGTTCGATGAGATATGATTCGTTGGAGTACACGTCGATCTCTGGATGCTATTGTTGGAAGTCTGCCGAAATGGAGCGGCAGGATACTCCCCTATTTCTGACAGGTTCGGAACGTAAAGTCAACTTAGCTTCCCTCAAAATGGCATTTTTTTTTCGGGCGTGTCCGGAGGCGGGAAGAACCTCCTCCTCTTTCCGCCGCTTTCCAAACCTGCGAAATCTCCCGGAAAGCGGGATTTTTCCTGTTCTCAGGGCTTTTGGCGGGGAGCTTGGAAAGCAGGTCTTCCAGCTCCGGCATGCTGGATACGCGCACCAGGCGGGAACGCATTTCCTTGGCGCCGGGAAATCCCTTCGTATAAACCAGGATTCGTGACCTCATATGGCGCATCGTGTGAAGTTCATCCCCATAATGGCGGGACTCCAGGGCCATCCGGGCATGCCGCAAAATCAGGGCCGCCTTTTCCTGCGGGTCTCTGGCCGGCGGCATGGCTCCGTGCAGCAGATAATACTTGGCGTCCGAAAATCCATGGGTTTTCCATGGCCGCACGGCCAATCATGACGCCGCTGACGGCCGTATTTTCTTTTACATAAGCTACGGCCTGCGGGGTGGAAATATCCCCGTTCCCGATGACCGGCACGGACATGGCCCGCGCGCATTCGTCAATAATGTCCCAGTTGGCCGTTCCGGAATACTGCTGGGAGCGGGTGCGCCCGTGAATGGTGATCATGGAAATTCCCTCATTCTCCAGCAGGCGGCACGCGTCCATGGCGCACACGCTCTGAAAATCCCAGCCAATACGTATTTTGGCCGTGACGGGGATTCTCTCTCCTACGGCTTTCACGACGCCTCCGGCAACGGAAGCCAGCAGGGGAAGATCTTTCAGGAGGGAGGAACCTCCATTTTTGCCAACCACCTTGGGAACCGGGCAGCCGAAGTTGATATCGATAAAATCCGGCTTCTCATGGTCCAGGATAATTCTGGCCGCCTCTCCCATGTGGTTCCCATCCGCTCCGAAGAGCTGGATGCCTATGGGGCGGTGGGCATTTTCTATCTTTGTGTACCTGCGGTTTCTCTCCCATGCCTGGAGAATTCCTTCCGCAGAGACGAATTCCGTTACCATTACATCCACTCCAAGCTCCTTGCAGATAGTGCGGAAAATGGGGTCCGTCACTCCAGCCATTGGAGCCAGGAACAGCGGGAAATCCGTTTTGAAGAACGGGAGGGGAGCGGGACGGTTGGAAAAAGTCATGATTCCTTAGGATGAGGCTAGCACGGGTTCCCGTCCCATTCAAGCATCTTGCCTGTTCTGGCGAAGAAGGGAAGGTGCAAGATGCCGGTGCTGTGCAAACATCGGAGCGTCGAAAATATGGCGCTCAATAAAGAGGTGCAGTAGTCCGCCCGGTTTTCCGGAGGAAATTGCAGGCGCGCTGGACAGTATCGTTTGTTTTCGGAAAGAAAAAACGGCTTCACTTTTTGAGTGAAGCCGTTTGGCAAAAAGTTGAAAGATTGTCTTAATGGTTGCCGCAGCCGCAACCGCCGTCCTTATGGTCGTGGTCGCACTTGCCGTCGCAATCGCAATTTTCCTTGTCGCACTGGCCGCCGCAGGAGCAGGAGGACTGGGCGCTCATGGCGCGCTGGCGGGCTTCCTCTATTTCTTCAGGAGTGGGAGCGCGGCCAAGGTCAATGGACATGCCCAGATAATGATTGATGGTGTTCAGGAGTTCGTCAATGGTCTGGCGCGCTTCCAAAAAGCCGCGGGCCGCATCATTCTTGATGACGTTTTCACGCAGGGCGTCGAATTTGGAAATTTCCTCTTCGGTAGGAGGCATTCCGGCCAGGTGCTTGTTGCGCAGTTCTTCTCCGTAAGCGTTTACTTCTTCAAAAAGCTTGGTTGCTTCCGGATTTTGGAAAAAGAGACCTATTTTTGCCTTGGAGGCCACAACCTTGTCTTCCCTGGCGAGCAGATTGCAAAGGGCTTCCGTGGCGGAGCGCAGGTTGTCGTTGAGAACGGGGGTATTCATATGAGATTTATTTAATCATGCCTTTTCGTGCAGGGCAATCCGGTTGCGAGGCATGGCACGCATTTCCTTGCCGCAGGGTTGCTGTAGGCGGAAATCCGGAAGTAAAAAGGCGTTCCGCTTGACGTGGAACGCCTTTTTATGGTGATCAACGTTTTTTAATGCGCCTTGCAGAATTCTTCAAAGCGGTCCAGAGCTTCCTTCAGAATGTCCAGCGTGGTGCAGTAGCTGATGCGGATGGCCTTGTCATTGCCGAAGGCGATGCCGGGGACGGCCGCGACCTTGTAGCGTTCCAGAAGCTTGTCGCACAGATTCAGGGAGGTGAGTCCCAGCCTGCTTGTGTCCACAAAGAAGTAGAAAGCGCCCTGCGGCTCCACAACACTGATATTCGGGATGGCGCTGAGGCGGGAGTAAACGTACTGGCGGCGCATGTCATATTCGTCGCGCATGTCGCTGATGAAGCTCTGGTCTCCCGTAAGGGCCTCAATGCCTCCATACTGGGCGAACGTGCAGACGTTGGAAGTGGTGTGGTCCTGAATCATCTGGATGGCCTTGGCAATGGCAGCCGGGGCTGCGGAATAGCCCAGGCGCCATCCGGTCATGGCGTAACCCTTGGAAAAGCCGTTGATGGTGATGGTAAGGTCGTACAGTTCCGGACTGAGGGAGGCGATGCTGACGTGCTTGGTGTCCCCGTATACGAGGTGTTCGTAAATTTCATCAGCTAGGATGAGGATATCTTCGCTCAGGGCCACTTCTCCCAGGGCGCGCAGTTCTTCTTCGGAATAAACGGACCCGGTCGGATTGTTCGGGGTAGTGAGGATGACCATCTTGGTGCGGGGGGTCATGGCTTCCTCAAATTGTTCGGCGGTAAGCTTCCATCCGTTTTCCGCCGTGGTTTCCACGATGACGGGGATGCCTCCGCACATGCGGACCATTTCCGGATAGCTGACCCAGTAAGGTGCGGGGATGATGACTTCATCCCCCTCGGATACGGTCGCCATGATGGCGTTGAAACAGGCGTGCTTGGCGCCGGCTCCCACGGTGATCTGGGTGAAATCGTATTCCAGGTTGTTTTCCCTCTTGAGCTTTTCTGCGATGGCCTGGCGGAGTGCGGGAAGACCGGCGGAAGGCGTATATTTGGTGGCTCCGTTGTTCAGGGCCGCGATGGCTGCCTGCTTGATGTTTTCCGGGGTGTCCATTTCAGGTTCACCGCCTGCCAAACCGTAAACTTCTTCACCGGAAGCTTTCATAGCCTTGGCCCGGTTGGTCACCTTGAGGGTCAGGGAAGGGGTCAATGCCGCAATGCTGGGGGAAATCATGTCCATTGTTGTGGTGCAGTCGTAGATTTTGATGCCTTGGCGGAAAACAGGCTGTTCTCCGCATAGGCGGAAAAACTTTACTCATTGAGCGCACCCCTGGCAAGGAGAATGCTTGCGGCGGCCATTCTTTTTCTTGCGGAGGGCGTTCCTCCCTCTATGGAAGGGATTTTTCCCGTCAGCGTTTCAGGAATTTGGCGCGCACCGCTTCCAGCTCCGGCGTCTTCAGCAGGAAAGCCGCCGCCAGGTAGACGATGCCGGCGCAACCGCAGACCAGGGATATCCCCAGCACCCTGGCCGGGAAGGTCCAGTTCAGGAAGCCCTGGAGGAACCATGCCTTGCCTGCCCAGCACACGGCCCCCAGCAATATTCCCGCCGCCATGATCTTGACCAGTCCGGAAAGCAGCGTCCGTCCGTCTACGCCGCCCAGCTGGCGTCGCAGGTAAAAGAAGTAAAAGAGAAAATTGAAGGTAGTGACCACGGAGGTGGTCAGTGCCAGCCACGCCGCGTTTTTATGCAGGATGTAGACGAAACAGTAGTTGAGGCCGATGCTGATAGCCAGAGCCACGGCGGCGGCAATCAGGGGAACCCAGCGTTTTTCAAGAGCCAGGAAGACGGGCTGCACCACCTTGGTCCCGGCATAGCCCAGCAGGCCCAGGGAATAGGCTCCCAGCACTTCCCCCGTATAACGCACGGCCTCCTGGTTGAAGCGGCCCCACTGGTATACGGCGGAGACGAATTCCGTTCCCAGGATGGAGAGGATGAGAAAAGCGGGTACCGCAAAGAATGCCACCAGCCGCAACCCCTTGGCGATGTGGACCGCCACCTCTTTTCTGCCGTCTCCCACCATCATGCGGGAAACAGCGGGCAGCACCACCATGCCCGTCGCGACTCCGAAGAGCCCCACGGGAAGCTGCCAGAGGCGGAACGCCGTGGTCAGGGCGGTGACGGAGCCTTTTTGGAGATCCAGAGCGAACCCCGTATTGATGAAGATGGTGAACTGCGTCACGCCTGAAGCCAGCACGGAGGGAAGCATCAGCCCCCAGATTTTGCGCACGCGGGGATCGTCCCATTGAAATTGGGTTTCCAGCGGAAGCCGGTTTTGCTGAGTTTGGGGAGCTGCACGGCAATCTGGGCCATGCCCCCGATGGTGACGCCGCAGGCAAAACCGTACAAAGCTTTGGGGCCGAAGGATGGATCAATGAAATATCCAATCAGCAGGCCAAGCAGGATGGAAGTAACATTGAAAGCGGCGGAGGCCAGCATGGGCAATCCGAAAACCCCCACCATGTTCAGTGCCCCCATGATGAGGGCGGACAGGGAGGCGAATCCGATGAAAGGCCACATGATGCGGCTCAGGTCCGTGGCGAACAATTGCTCCGTCAGAGAGTGATCTCCGCTGTAGAGGGCTTCCATGACGGGCCCTGCAAATAGAATCCCCAGCGTTACAATGGCGATCATCAGGGAGGAAAGCTGGGTAGCTACCTTGTTGGTCAGTTCCCACGCGGCCGCTTCTCCCTGCGCTTCCCGCGTTTTGGAGGCTACGCTGGTATAGGATTGGGAAAGAGCCCCTTCAGCAAACAGATCTCTTAACAGGTTGGGGATACGGAAAGCCGTGTAAAAGGCGTCCAGGGCTCCCGTAGCCCCGAACAGGGAGGTGTACACAATTTCCCTGGCCATGCCTGTCAGGCGGCAGGCGAAGATGGCGCCGGAGGCAACCAGGCTGTTCCGCATCAGGGACATGAAAGGGGGGGAATTTACTTGAACAGCTGGCGGCAATACGGCTCCACCCGTTTCATTGCCGGATTGTCCTTGACAGCCTGGTCGCGATCATCCCGGCAGGGGAAAAGGTACAGGGCGTATCCCCCGTAGCCGCCTCCCAGATATTTTTTTGCAAGGGCATTGGGAATATCCGGCAGGGGGCGCATTCCTTCGTCAAGCTGCACACTGTAATACAGGGCTACGCCTGCCGCCAGTGTATTGATGTTGCGTTCCAGAACTCCGGTGCGGGCAATGAGGGAGGATTGGGAGATGCGTACGTAGTCCCGTTGTTCATCCGCCATCTTTGGGGTATCGTGTTCTTCACCCGTATATAGAATGGCCTTTCTTCCTTCCAGGAAGTCACCCGTGCCTTTGACATCCAGCACCGGAGAACTGCCGGAGCGCCATACGCACAACCCGTTTCCGCAATGACGGCAGGATCCTGCCAACCGACGCCCAGAGCGAGTTCGGACGCGACCGGATCGCGCCCTTCCAGCATGGCCCACGCGCCGCTGCCTCCCAGCCCGGAGCGTTTTTCATACGGCCATTCGCAGAGGGAAACCATGGGGGTGATGGCGCAGTTGACCACATAGGAGCCTTTTCTGGCGTAGCGGGGCACGTCCAGCCATCCCCCGGCAAAGTCCACGCGAAGCGGTACGGCGGACGGAGCCTTGATGCGGTTCACCAGCATGGTGGTGGAGACGGGAGTGAATTTGGGGGGCGTCTTGGGGAGCACCACGTAATTGGCTCCGACGCGGGCGCACAGCTCCTTCTTGATATCGCTGTAAAGGTCATCTTCCGTCACAGCCAGGATATCCGGTTTTTCCTGAAGAAACTCTTCTTCAAAATCCAGGCCCTTTTTCATGCCGGTACCCAGGATAACCTTGTCAACCATGCGCAGGCTTTCCAGCAGAACTTTTTTGTGTTCGTCCGGAATGGACGGCTTGCGCTGCTTGTGGTGCCACAGCACGGGTTCCGAAGCGAAAGAGACGATTAGATAGTCGCCCAGAGCGCGGGCTTCTTCAAAGAACTGGATATGGCCGGCGTGGACGATATCATAGCAGCCGGAGACGAAAACTTTTTTCATGCGTGTAATGATAGATAATTAGTCTGCAACAGTATGCCCTATTGCCGTGCCGGATGCAAGAGCGAGATGAAAATGCGTTAAAAAACGGCGCGGACTACAGAAAGCCCGTGCCGTTTGGGGATAGGAAAAATCAACTTCTGCAAAAACGGTCAGGAAGCCATAGCCTCCTGGTAGCGGCGTTCCACATCGTCCCAGTTGATCAGGCGGCAGAAGTCTTCAATATAGTCCGCCCGGAGGTTCTGGTGCTTCAGATAATAGGCGTGTTCCCAAACGTCACAGACGAGAATGGGGACAAGGCCGGGAATTTCCAGATTCTGATGTTTTTCCGCCCCGCAGATTACCAGCGTCTTGCTGATGGGGTCCACTCCCAGAATACCCCAGCCGGAACCTTCCACTCCTTGGGAAGCCGCCTTGAATTCCTTCATCATGGCTTCCAGAGAACCGAATTTTTCCTTGATGGCATCTACCAGAGGACCTTGCGGCTCTTTTTTTTGGGATCAGGCGTCATGTTGGTCCAGTAAATGGTATGGAGAACATGGCCGGAAGCATTGAAGGACAAATTACGCACCCAGTTGGTGGTGGCGGAAGCGTCCAGTTTCCCGTCCGCAATTTCACGGAGCTTTTCAGCCGCGGCATTGGCGCCGGCGACATAGGCCGCATGATGCTTGTCGTGGTGGATGCGCACGGTCTTTTCATCCAGCATGGGTTCAAGCGCGTCGTAGGCGTACGGAAGGGGTGGCAGTACATATTTGCCGTCGGCATAGCCGATCGTGGAGGGATCTTGCTGTTTAGTCATCTTGTGCTGTGGTTGTATGGATGGCCCTGTTGCCCGGGCCTGGCTGATTGTTCCCAGCGCCGCCAATGAGGAAAGAGCAATAAAACGCCTTCTGTTCATGTCCGCGCCATGGGAATGCATAGGTGTTTGGACATGGGTTGTTTTGGAGTTGTTCAAAAAACAGGAACCTCGGGGTTCTGTTTTTCTTCTTGTAGAGGCAGCTGGGAAAAAGCTTTTCTACCTTCTGGCGGCTGCTGCCGGGCCCTGGGCTCCATAGGCGCTGACGCCCCTGACGGCGACAGATCCTGCATCCCCCAGGAAGGATTTGGGCAGGGTTACGCGGGTCTGGCTGCCCGGCAGAAGGATGCGCGTAGCCCACTGGCTGCCGTAGCGCGCCTGGACGGCCCATTTCCGGGAGGGATTGCCGGACGGCTGCCAGGAGAGGGTTACGGTGGAACCATTGTCCGCCACATAAAAATTCTGCGGTTGTCCGGGTGTGCCGGTTCCGCACCAGGGCATGGCGGGCGGAACGGCCATGGAGGGGTACAATCTGTTCAGGTATTTCTGGATGCCTCCGGCATTCCGCATGATGGATTTGATGCTCCAGAAGCATTGTCCGGGGGCGGTTCTGGCAAGGCTGCGGGAGTAGTTGACCTGCGCCGCTATTTCAGAGGCGGGGCGGCCCGGGTCTTCGCTGCTCATGATACGTGCCGTGGCAATGCCGGGCCACACCGGGCGTCTGGAGTTCTGGGCGGCCCACCATTGCATCAATGCGGGAAAGCTCTGCTTGGCCGGGCTGCAGCGCCAGTAAAGCTGGGGGGCCAGGTAATCCACCCATCCGCGGGAAAGCCACTTGCGGGCGTCGCACGCCAGATGCTCGTAGGCGTCCACTCCCGCTTCAATGCCGCCGGGAACGCCCGGCCTCCAGATGCCGAACGGGCTGATGCCCACCCGCACCCAGGGTTTGGAAGATTTGACGGATTTGTACATGTCTTGCACGAAGTCGTCAATGTAGCCCCGGCGCTGGGAGGGGGATTTCCCGTCTCCAAAGCTGGCGGGAGACCAGGTGCGGCCGGGAGTGGGATAGGGGTAGAAATAGTCGTCCAGGTGCACCCCGTCAATGTCGTAGCGGCGCACGACGTCCATGATAACCTTCAGCGCGTGGTCGCGGGAGGCGGAGGCGCTGGGGTTCATCAGCAGCACGGAGCCGTTTCGCTTCATCAAATCAGGGCGTGTGAGGGAAATATGGTTGCGGCCTACGGCATGCTTGACGTTGGCCTTTGCCCGGAATGGGTTGAACCAGGCGTGCAGTTCAATGCCGCGGCGGTGAGCCTCCTGAATGGCGAAAGCCAGAGGATCATACCCAGGATTGACGCCCGGGCCGGAAAGCCATTGGCTCCACGGCTCCAGAGAAGAGCGGTACAGGGCGTCGGCATTCGGGCGCACTTGGAGAAACACGGCGTTCAGCTTCAACTGGGCGCAGGTATTCAGGATGTTCAGCAGCTCCGCGCGCTGGGCTGCTCCGGAGAGGCCGGAACGGGAGGGCCAGTCAATATTATGAACGGTGGATATCCATGCCGCGCGGAATTCCTGGGGGACAGCGGGAACGGATTCTCCGGAGATCTGCCACCCAAGAGACTGGGAAGCCAGGGCCAGCAGGGAGCAGGGAGAAGGCATGGAACAGGGGAAGTCTGGTCATGACGGGGAATGGAGAAGGATGTTTCCGGAACATTTAACGCCTATTCGGCGGATCTGTCCATGACGGATGCCGAAGGTTCCGTCATGGACAGGCGGCCTTCAGCTGGGCCGGGATGCTAGGCTGTTGATCAGGTGGGCGTTGAATCCGGCCCCGAAGCCGTTGTCTATGTTGACGACGGAAACACCGTTGGCGCAGGAATTCATCATGGCGAGCAGGGTGGTTACCCCGCGGAAATTGGCCCCATAGCCCACGCTGGTAGGTACGGCTATCACAGGGGCCTTTACCAGGCCTGCCAGCACGCTGGGGAGAGCTCCTTCCATGCCCGCCACGGCCACCAGTGCAGTAGCTTGGCGGATAGAGTCCAGATGGGAAACCAGGCGGTGCAGGCCGGCCACGCCGCAGTCCCGGTACCGGACTACCCGGCTGCCCAGAAATTCCGCCGTCAGGGCGGCCTCCTCCGCTACGTATTGGTCCGAGGTCCCCGCGCTGACGATGCCGACGAAGCCCGTCGTTCTCGGAACGGGATTCGGAGCAATGCGCATGAGATGGGCTTCCGGGTGCATGTCCGCCGTCGGAAAGGCGCGGTTCAGGTAATCCAGAGCTTCCTCGCTCAGACGCGTAGCCAGAACATTTTGTCCGGCGGCAAGCAGGCTGCGGGCTATCTCTTCAATCTGGCCCGGCGTTTTCCCCGCGCCGTAAATGACTTCCGGGCACCCGGTGCGTTCCAGGCGGCTGTAATCAATGTCCGTATGGGAAGGAGCGGGTACGGTGCCGGCTCTGATTTTTCCCGCCGCTTCCTCCGTGGAAAGGAGGCCTTTTTTAAACTGATGCAGAATGGAGGTGATGTCGTTCATGAGGGTTCGTTCATGTTCCCTCTGGAATATCCTTCCAGATCCAGGGTAATGTGCCGGAAGCCCAGTTCCCGCAGCCGGCGTGCCGCGGTGGAGGCAAGCTGTCCGTCCCAGAACAGCCTGCGTTCCTTTTCCGGCAATTCAATGCGGGCCAGGCTGTCTCCGTGAACACGGACACGGCAACCTTTCAGCCCCAGGGTTCTCAGAAAAGATTCCGCTGCGTCCACGCGTCTCAGCAGAACTTCCGTTACGGGGCGGTTGTGTTCCAGGCGGGTCAGCAGACACGCATAGGCCGGTTTGCCGCAGACTGATTCCGGGAGGCCCAGCCGAAAGGCCAGCCGGCGGATATCCGCCTTGTCCATGGCAGCTTCCAGAAAGGGACTCGGAATGCCGAGCTCCTGCAAAGCTTTGCGGCCTGGTCGGTAATCGTCCAGGTCGTCGAGATTGGAACCGTCCGCCAGCAGGGGGAACCCCATCTCAGCCGCTCTGGCTGCCAGGGAGGAAAACAGGGCGTGCTTGCACAGGTAGCAGCGCAGGGGAGGATTATTCGCAAGGGCGGGCAGGATGGGAAACGCCAGTTTTTCCTGCCGGACGCCCAGGCGGCGGCACAACGCCGTGCTGTCCCGCACTTCCTCCTCCATCACATAGGGAGTTCGCGCGGTCAGGGCCAGGCAGTGATCCGCTCCCAGGATACGGACGGCGGCGGCAAGCAACACGCTGCTGTCCAGCCCCCCGGACAAGGCGACGGCAAGGCGTTCCCTGGGGAGAAGGACGGCGCGAAGCCGTTCAAACGGAGTCTGTGGCGTCGTTGTCATGGGGAGGTATGGGAAAAAGCCCCATCAGCTGGCATTGTCCCAGCGGCAGCCCGGTTTTCTCCGCCAGGATTCTGCAATCTTCAAATTCCGCTTTCCGGTAATGGGGACGACCGTGCATGAAAGAAGTTTTTACATGAACCGTTCCATGGGGAGTGTGGACGGGGGAGCTTTCCCGGCGCAGAATATGGCGGAGCATGCCATGCTGCCTGATGCCCGGCGTACTGCTGTGCCGGAAGAAGGCTTCCCGCACGCGGTCCGTCTGTTCCGGCAGGCACAGGGCGCAAACCTTGACTGCCAGACGGCCTTTCTTCATGCAGACGGACTCCTGCCAGGTATCCAGAGCGCCTGCCTCCATCAGCTTTTCCGCCAGGTAGGCTGTCTGTTCCGGCGTCATATCGTCTATATTGGCGCACAGCTCCGTCAGCAGTTCCGGGGAAGTTTCCTCTTCTTCCGTTTCTACCAGCATCACCCGCAGAATATTCGGTATGGGAAGTCCCTGGCGGTGGCCGATCCCATAGCCGGTTGCGGTAATACGGCCTGCCAGCGGAGAGGGGACGGGCTGCGCCAGGGCGGCAATGTAGGCGGCTCCGGTGGGTGTAGTGGCCTCATGGGTGGTTCCATTCAAGGTGGCCCGGAAATGTTTCGCCAGCAAAGCCGTTGCCGGCGCAGGAACGGGCATTGTTCCGTGCTGGCAGGTTACGGTACCGGACCCCAGCTCCACCGGTCCGGTGAAGACGGCGTCCACCCGGAGCATTTCCAGGCAGATGGCGGCTCCCGCGATATCGATGATGGAATCCACCGCGCCCACCTCATGGAAATGTACTTCTTCAGGAGTAGTGCCGTGTACGCGGGCTTCCGCCTCCGCCAGCAGGGTAAAAATAGAAAGGGCAGTCCGCTTGACGGTATTGGAAAGGGCGCTTGTCTCAATAAGTGTTCGTATATCCGCCATAGTCCGGTGATGGTGCGCATGGCTGCTGCCGGAATGCCCTTCTTCCTCCGTCAGCACGTCAATCCGTGTTCCCCGGATGCCGTGCTGCTGCGCCCGGCTGCATTCCAGCTTCCACTCCCCGTGCACATGCAATTTGGACAGTTCCCGTTTCAGGTTTTCCCGGTCCGCTCCCAAATCAATCAGGGCGGCCAGATTCATATCTCCGCTGATGCCCGCGCTGCAATCATAGACCAAGGCTCTCATGATGACCCAGTGTAGAAGGAAAAACTCCTGGCTCAAGGTCAAAATGAGCCCTATCCCGGGAGGGGACCCGGTGCCTGGCGGACCGGGTTTGGCGGATTGCCGTCCGGTTATGAGAAAGATGCCCTGTGAAATACATTGCTAGGGAACTTTAAATATGCCACAATCCCTGCGACGCTGACCAGCGCCGCCCCCGTTCTATATCATGTCCATTCCGTTCTTTTCGAAATTACGATCCCAGAAGCATTATCTTCAACTGGTTAAGCCGGAATTGAAGCAGGTTTCCGAGTTTGTTGAAGCGCAATCATCATGTTTTGACCCGGAAGTGGCCGATTACATGGAAACGGTATGCCAGTCCAAGGGTAAAATGCTCCGTCCGGCCCTGGTTCTGCTGGTTGCCGGTGCTACGGGCGGCATCAAGCCTGCCCATATCCGCTTGGGTGCTTTGCTGGAAATGGTGCATCTGGCTTCCCTTGTGCATGATGACGTGATTGACGAGGCCGACAAACGCCGGGACGAGGCTACGGCGAATGCCCTCTGGGGCAACAGCCTCGCCGTACTGTTGGGGGATGTCCTCTTTTCCCACGCCATGGTGCTGGGTACGGAATTCGGCAGCACGGAATTCTGCCGCAGGCTGGCGAATACCGTCAGGAACGTATGCCAGGGGGAGGTAGCCCAGTCCAGCCGCCTGTATGATCTGAGCATGACCCGCGAGGAATATTTTGAAATCATCCGGAAAAAAACCGCTTCCCTTTTCTCCGCAGCTACGGGGGGGGGCTGGCTGGATTTCCGGAGTAACCCCGGAAGTGGAGGAATCCCTTTACCAGCTGGGGGATCTGCTGGGTGTGGCTTACCAGATTTACGACGACTGCCTGGACATGGTGGGAGATGAAGACGATGCCGGAAAGACGCTTCATACGGACGCCACCAAGGGCAAGCTGACCCTTCCCATCTTCAATTTGCTGGAATGCGGTGACAGGAATGTGGAAGCTACCCTGCGGGACGCCATTGAAAACCGTGAAGTGGTGGATTACTCCGCCTTTCAGGACAATCCCGTTTTTGCAGAGGCTCTGGACAAGGCGATTCAGGTAGCTCTGGAGAAAAACGAGGCGGCCCGCGAAATTCTGTGGCTCCTTCCCCAAACGGAATATCGTGAAGCTTTGGCGGAAATGACCTTTTACATGGACGAGCTGCTTAACGACTGCCGTATCTCCTGACCTGCTTCAAGGAGTTTTTGTCCGGTCATGTCCTCCTTATGTAATTTGTGTCTTCCGGCATTTTCCCAAAAAGAAACCTGCCGGAGGGAATGGGAGGAGCGCATGCTGGTTACGGTCTGATTGTTTTTTCAAAACATGGTTAACCCGGCCACGCGCCCGGGGAACGGCAGTGCTTTCTTTATTCCGTTTTTCCGTACCTGCGCGCCCGGAAGGAGTAGGCGACCGCCACTACGGCGGCGAGCACGGCGTACAGGATGAAGCGGTCCGTGGAAATGGCGTTGGCTGATTCTCCGTTGGACAGGAAAAAAGTAATTGCGGCCACCAGCATGTTGCCTGCAAAGATAGTGAGGTTCCAGAAACTGGTGATGAGGCTTTTTAAATGCGCCGGGGCTTGCGTATAGGCGAATTCCAGGCCGGTGGTGCTGACCAGGATCTCAGGGATGGTGAGTACGCAGTAAGGAATCAGCTGCCATGCGATGGACATGGAGGTTCCTTCCTCCAGCCGGTATTGCAGGAAAGCGACAATCAGGAATGTAGCGGAGCTGAGGGCCAATCCCGTTCCGAGGCGCACCAGGGGCCTTGCCAGCGTTGCCACCCTGGGATAAACAAATACGGTGATGAGGGGGATGAACACCATGACGAAAATGGGATTGGCCGCCTGGATTTGGGCCGGCCCGATGGACCAGGAACCGCCCGGGAGCGGGATGGAAAGAGGAATCATCCTGCTGCCCTGGGATACCCAGGAAGAAGCCGTCTGTTCGAAAATGGACCAGAATGGGATGATAAAGGCGAAGATGGAGAGGATTTTCAGGATGTGCCGGGTGTCTTCCACGGCAGAAGTTCCGCAGCGCTGTTCTGCGTTTTTCCAGCCTCCGTGGAACAGAATGATGAAAAGGACTTTCCAGAAGCCAGGCTGCCCGCTGTTCCGGGCCGGAGGCGTTTTGTGGTATTTTTTGCGGCCCAGCCAGAAGACGAAGGTGGCAACTCCCATGAAGAGGCCCGGGACGGCAAACGCCCAACTGTACCCGTAACGCTGTTCCATGGCCGGAATGACCAGGAAGGAGAAGAAGGAGCCAAGGTTGATAGCCCAGTAGAAGGCATTGAAAGCCTTGGTCATTAACTGCGGGGACTTATTAGGAATCTGGTCTCCCATAAAGGCGGAGACGCATGGCTTGATGCCTCCGGCTCCCAGCGCGATGATGAACAGGCCCGCCATGAGAATGTAACGGCGCGCTTCAATGGTGTGGAAAAGATCCGCCGTCGCCAGAACTCCGTGTCCTACGCAGTAAAGCAGGGAAATATAAAGAATGGTTTTATATCGGCCCCAGACCTTGTCCGCCAGCCAGGCCCCCGCCAGGGGAAGCAGATAAACCATTCCCACAAAAATATGAAGGGTGGAGGTGGCCCAGTTGTCGCTCATCAGCAGATGGCCCGTCATGTACAGCATGAGGATGGACTTCATGCCGTAGAAGCTGAAACGTTCACAGGCTTCCGTTCCGATGATGTATCTGGACTGGGAGGGCAGGGCGCTCATTGGATGATGAAAAGGAGGGAGATGGAGAAGGAGTAATAAAAATGATGGCCTCCGGGCGGAGGCCATCATGGTGAATGCGTTCAGACGGTGTTCAGGGCCTGTGAGAAGGAGACGGGCTCACTGACGGTTGTCATGAAAGGGAAAACGTTAGCGTTCCTGGTTCAGGATGGGAGCGATTTCCACCTTATATTGGGTGATGCACGCTTTCAGCCAGTCCAGCATGATCATGGATTTTGCCTGGGCTGTCAGAGCCGGAGCAATTTGCTGGGTAGATTTGATTTGGAATTCCGGCGTATCCTCCAGTTCGCGCTTGACGAGCTGGGTCAGCAGGATGCCGTCCCCCGTGTTGATGGGCTGAGCCATCTGGCCGGGGTTGATGACGGAAGCCGCCTGAAATACTTCTTCAGGGGCCGGGAGCTCTTTGGGAGGGGCCAGACGGGAATTCATGGCCCGTTCCAGAAGAGACTGGAGCTCTTCCTGTGTTTTTGCGTTTTGCAGGTTGACGCTGCTCAAGAGTACGTTTGGATTGACAAAGGGACCGTAAGAGGAAGTTTTGGCACCGGCTTTTCCGGCAATGGCATTGAACTGTTCCACGGGGTTTTCCGCCTTCTGCAATTCCGTATTGAGTTCCGTGGCGGCCTTATTCATGGATTCAACGGTCATGCTTTCCAGCAGGTCGGCGCGGGCGCTGTTGCGGGCGGTCTCGTAAGGCAGGGCTTTGACCGGGGTAATGCCTTCCAGACGGATCAGGACGACTTGTCCATTTTCCAGCACCTGCATGGTGCTGATCTGTTCGGCTCCGGTCTTGGCGTGCGCTTCTTCAATGGCCTTGGCATCCGCATCCGCACTCAGGGCCGGGGCTCCCGCCAGGGAGAAAGCCACATCCAGCAGATTGGCGCTGCGTCCGTCGGAAGCGGATTGGTTGATTGCCTGGTTGATTTCCTGAGGCGCGTTTTTACGCGTTACGGCCATGTAGGACTTTTTCTCCATTTTGCAGACGCCGGGAGTCTTGGCCAGGGCTTCGCTGATGGCCTGGTCCATGTTCCTGCCGTTGGTGGCGTTCAGCGGTTCCCAGATGTCATTTTCCACCAGATTCATGGTCTCCATGGTGGCGTTGGAAATGTCTCCGGGCTTGGGTGCCTGGGCATCGCCTGCGGGAATGAAGGTGTAAACGGTGAAGAAGCGAGCTTCCTCATTTTTGTAATTTTCCTTGTGCTTGTCCCAGAAGGTTTTTATTTCCTCTTCTCCGGGATCCGTCTTGGGGCGGAAGGCGCTTTTTTCCAGGAAGGCGGTGTTGATTGTAATTTGCTGGCTGTTGGATTCCGCTACAGCCTCGGCAAAACCGGGCTCCACGGAGATACCCCCGGCCAGCACGTCCTTGATGCGCTCCAGGCTGATGGTGTCTTCCATCAGCCCGCGCAGCAGTTCCTCCTGAAGCTTTTTACCCATGTTGCCGCGCATGGAAATGAAATTATCGTATTTTTGGGGGTCGAAAACGCCTTTATCGTCCTGGAACTCTGGAATATTGCAAATGGCATCGTCAATTTCCGCGGTGCTGGGAGTCAAGCCCAGGCGCCCCGCCTCCCGGCGGATAATGCCGCGGTAGGCCAGGAAAGCCGCGTTGGGATTATTTGTTTTCAGCAGATGGCAGAATTCGCGCAGGTTTTCTTCCGAGCTGAAATTGTCCTGAAGCAGCGGACCGAAGGTGGAAGGGAAAGAGAAAGCCACGGACAGGCCGGTCCTGCCCATATTGTTATAATCCTTTTCCCCGTAAGATTTCCCGTCCACGGAAACGAAAGTCTGCTTGAACATGCCGGTCAGGGAGCCGCCGCTTACGTCCCCGCCGACGAACATGAGGCCCACAAACACTAGGGCCATGGCTGCCATGATGACGATTGTATGTTTACGTAAGTAATCTAGCATGGAATGTCAGGTTGAAAATGTACGTGTAGCCGACCATGAGCTGACGGCAGCCCGGGCAGCCCGAACCTTTTACACTTTTTCCCTCCGCTAGGCAAGAACGAAGCTCTCCGCTTCCGGCGGCTTCTCCAGAATATGGCGGCATGCTCTTTCCTGTCATGAAGGGCTTTTCCGGCCGGGGCTGAACAATTTTTGACCTCGACGGTGATGCAAATACGCCTTATGTTGCTCCTGCACGGAAGATCCCGGGAACCATGGGTCGGTTCTGCCCCATGGCATTCGGAAGGCCTCCGGTGCATGTCCTTAGCCGGATATTCCTTTAATTGCAAGGATTTATGCTGAACCAGGTAGTAGAACTCAAAAGAGAAGTGACGGCGGTCCAGATCCCCAGCGGGGATGTGCTCACCCTGCCGGAAGGGGAACGCGTGTATATCACCCAGATACTGGGCGGCTCCTATACCGTGGCTACGGACCACGGCCTGGCCCGTATCTCCAGGGAGAACGCGGACGCCCTTGGCGCTGGAGCGGAGGAACCTTCTCCGGAAGCAGCTGCGCTGGATGAGAACGCCACACTGGAAGAAAGGGTATGGGATACGCTGAAATGTGTGTATGACCCGGAAATTCCCGTGGACATCGTTAACTTGGGTCTGATTTACGATGTGGCCGTCATTGAGCTGGAGAACGGCCTTCATCATGTGGCGGTAAAAATGACTCTCACGGCACCCGGTTGCGGTATGGGCCCCCATCTGGTCATGGAAGCCAAGGACCGCATTGAAGCGTTGGAAGGGGTGGAGGCTGCGGATGTGGAAATGGTGTGGGATCCCCCCTGGAACCAGGACATGGTCAGCGAGGAGGGCAGAATGAAACTCGGATTGATTTGATTTCCCATGCCGGTGACGTTGAAATTGTCCGACGAGGAAGCGCGTGATTTGGCGGAAATGCTTTCCACTGCCGCCACGGTGGCTGCCTCCAATCAGCAGGACGGGGCGGAGGCGCGTCTGGCGGCGTGGGGGAATTTGGTTTCCCGGCTGATGAAAGAGCTTTCCGTCACCTCCAAATTGAAAGGGCGCATTGCCTATGCGGATGAGCTGGGCGGCTATGCCTTCACCCGGGAATATGAAGAAAGCGCCTTTTTCCAGGATTGTCTGGATGAATACCGGGACAACTCTTTTTGGGCGGATCTCGTGACGCGTATGGCGGACAAGGCCATCAGCGAACACCTGGGGCCGGAATATTTTGAAAACATGCCGGAGGATGAACGCCGCCGTACTGCGGAAGCCCTGGAAAAATCCCTGTGGCAGGAATGCGCCAGATACGGCATTGACCGGCTGGGCTTCATCTTGCCTCCGTCAGACGGATAAGGAGAAGAACCGTTTAAAAATCCTGTGGACCGGTGCGGCCCGAATGATTCGGGCGCGATTCGCGTGCATATCCCCGGAGAATACCGGTCTATGTTGCCTGTCTGCCGGGAAATACTCCCTTATATCCGCCCTGTTTCAGGTATCGGGACGACATGCGCTCTCTCTGGATGCGGCAAGATGATTTTGGGGGAGTTGTTCAGTCCGGAGTGCAGCGGTTCACCGGGTCGGGGCCTTATTCCTCCGCATTTTCCGGCAGTGGCGGGGTGGGGCTGCCCAGATATTCCGTTTCCTTGGGGGTGGAGAGTACTTTGTAATACGCCCAAGCGGCGGCGGCCAGTACGCCGCCGATGGAAACAATCATGGTTAGCCAGCCGGTGGGGGACATAATCAGTTAATGTTCTCCTGAACAAGACTGGTAACGGCCTTGTCAGGCAGGACCAGCTTGATATTCTGGGGCAGGGGACGATTTTGGAACAGCTTGAAATCCGTCATTTTCGTAGTTCCCCCCCGTCTGAAGCAGCACGGAACCATCAGGCTGGATATTCGCCATGACGTTGGTGGAGGGGGTTGGGTCGCCGGTGAACGTTACGCTGGTATTGGGATGCCATTTGCCGTCCTTGTACGCGAAGCTGGGGCCAAAGAAGGCTCCGCGGGCCTTCTTGGCTGATTCAAAATTACGCATGAAATCTTCCACGAATCCGACGGAGAAGGAAAGTTCCTTTTCCGAGGAATGCGTTTTCCATTTGGAAATAAGATCCCAGGACCTGCTTTTATTATTAAAGTAATAACCGCTGATTTCCTTGAATTTCCCCATTTTTTTGACGCAGACGAGGAAGCGCATGTTCTCCCCGATTGCCCAGGGATAGTCCACGAAGCTTTGTCCGCCTGTTCCTTCACCGCCAAAACGTCCGGAGCGCGCATCTTTGCCCAGTTTTACCAGCTTGGTGCATTCTTCTTCCGGCACATCATTGGGGTTGTCTCCGTGTGCCACCGGATCCCAGATGGAGAAGATGATTACTTTTTTACCGTTGGATTGTTCCTGAAAACCGATATAGCCGTCGTCAAAATTCATGGCGCAAAAGTAGGTGCCGGGAACGGATGTTTTGGCTTTCACTACATTGTACAGGGCGCTTGCCTGGGAGGGATGCCCCTGCTGGTTGATATGGACGGAACGGCACTGGCGCTTGGCCAGCAGTTCCGGGTCCTGCGCATGAAGGATGGTTCCGGAGAACAGGGCGGCGCAAATGACGGCGGCGGAGGATAAAAGACGCATGGTTTTGAATGATTGATGGTTGTCTGATTTGATGCCCGGAGGGTGGGGGACAGGCAAATAATTAGGACAGGCTAATTACGTTTGGCCTGGGGGAAATCTCGCAGGCAGGCCGCACTTTTTTCAAAATTTTTCCGGCATGAATGTGATAAAAGAAATACTTGGCTCAGGCTGGTTGCTCAAGATTCTGAAACGGCTGAAACCGTAAGTCCGGAAGGCCGGGCAGCCGCACTCTCTCCTTCCCCTTCCCGCTTTTAGCCAGACGACGCGGAACATACAGCTTTGCTTGAATGGGGAAGGCCGTTCTGCGAAAAATTCGGGAAACGGCCTTCGGAAGAATGGGGGAAAAGGACGCGTTTGTTACCGGATGGGGTTCAGGAACAGGGGCATCAGGCCCCCCAGCACGATGAAGATGGAAAACGCGGCCAGCATGACTCCGGAAATGGCCGGTACCTGCACGGGTTCTGCGTTTTCTGCGGGCTTGTCCCAGTACATGGAGCGGATGACCTTGAAGTAATAGTAAAACCCGGATGCTGCGCAGACGATCATGACGGGGAGCATCCAATCCAGATACAGACCCGTATTGATGACGTGCACGAAAGAAATCATTTTGGCGAAAAATCCGGCCGTCAGCGGCACGCCCGCCAGGGAGGCGAACATGATGGTGACCGCCAGCGCCAGCCGGGGATTGGTTTTGCCCAGACCGCGGAACGCGGAAATTTCCTCGCTCCCGCGCTGGATGCGGATCATGGCAAGGGCGAAAAAGGCGCCGAAGGTCATGACCAGGTACACAGCCAGGTAGAACGGGGCGTTCGGAGCCAACTGGCCGTCCACAGTACCGATAAACAGGGGCAGAATGAAGCCTGCCTGTGCAATGGAAGAATACCCCATCATGCGTTTCAGGTTCGTCTGGGGAATGGCGCCCAGGTTGCCCACCAGCAGGGTGGCGGCGGCCATCAGGGCTACGACGAATTCGACGGGAGGCAGCACGGCGAATGGGGCCAGGATGATGCCGAGCAGGGCGAATCCGGCTACCTTGGAGGCTACGGAAAGGAAAGCTGTCACCGGAGTGGGAGCTCCCTGGTACACATCCGGAATCCACAGCTGCATGGGAACTGCGCCGATTTTGAATGCTGTACCGAGCAGCAGCATGGCGAGGGCCAGGTACATGGCGGGGGCTGTCTGGCCGGCCAGGGCGTGGCTGACGATCGTTTCATTATAAATGAATGTTCCCGTAATGCCGAAATACCAGGCCAGGCCGAAAACGAGAAACCCCGTGCTGACGGCGCCCAGAATCAGGTACTTGATGCCCGCTTCCGTGGAACCCAGGTTCCGCCGGAAGTAGCCTACCATGATGAAGGAACTCAGGGTGAGCACTTCCAGGGAGACGAACAGTTCCACTAGGTTGGATGCCTTGCACAGGGAGGTGATGCCTACGCAGGCCAGCAGGGGCAGGATGTAGAATTCCCCCGTTCCGTCCTGGGATTTGGAATCATTGGAGGAAAGGTTGATGACGGCCCGGAAATCTACGGAAAGCAACAGGGTGACTGCTGTGGCGACGAGCGCCAGGATGATGTAGATGTTGTCATAGAGCCCTTCCATGTAGAAGGGAAGCATCGCCAGGGTTCCCGCCGCGCCAATCAGCCCGAAAATAAATTTGGGCGTTTTTTTGCAGAAGGTCTCCGCCAGAAGCAAAAGCATTGCCAGGCCGGCCAGGATGAATTCCGGAATATACGCTTGCATGGGTAAAAGAGAATCAGGTTAGACTAGGATTGTATTCGGAAGGGAGGAAATCAGGAGAAAAACTGGAGCACCAGCGTGGGGAAGAAGCCGAAGACCGCCAGGGCGATGACCAGGAAGCAGTTGGCCGCCCGTTCGGAGGGCTGCAGTCCCGTGGCGTAGGCGGAGGCTTTGGACAAATCTCCCTGGAAAATATTGCGGTAGGCCCTCAGCATGTATACCGCGCCGATGACCAGTCCCCAGAGGCACAGGATGGTGGCGATTTGAACGGGGCCGAAGCCGTTGCTGAAACCGGCGAAACCGGAGAAGAAGACCATGAATTCCCCCGGGAAATTGGCGAGGCCGGGGAGGCCGATGGAAGCCATGCCCGCTAGGCCGAAAACGAAAGCCATGCGCGGCAGCCTGGTGCTCAGTCCGCCCAGAGAGTTGATTTCCAATGTGCCTGTTTGCTTTTCAATCTGCCCGCAGAGCAGAAAGAGAAGGGCGATTGTCAGGCCATGGGCCAGCATCAGCAGAGCAGCCCCTTTCAGCGCCCAGGGATTGGCTTCCGCGGAACCGGAAACTACCAGGGCGGCGAAAGCCAGGAAGATATAGCCCATGTGCATCACGGAAGAGTTGCCCAGCAGCAGGTCCAGCCTTTTCTGGTTGACGGTCACGTACCCCACCCAAATGACATTGCAGACGAGCAGGACCAGCAGGATATTCGTCCAGGGAAGGAATCCTGTTTCCATCAGCGGCTGGAACATGAAGAGCCCGTACAGGCCAAATTTCTTAAGCACTCCGGCATGCATCATCGCTACCGGAGCGGGAGCGGATGCGTATGCGGGGGCTGCCCAGGAATGGAAGGGGAAGAGGGAAATCAGCGTGCCGAATCCGGCGATGAGCAGGGCCCCGATGAGTTCCGCGTGGGCAAGTTCGCGCCCGCTGGATGAAGTCTTTCAGGCCGGAGAAGGTGAAGCCAGCCTGCGTGCCGATCATCAGCAGGGCTGCCAGCAGCACCATGGAGGCAAGCCCCAGGTAAAGCGTGGCGCGCCAGGCCGTGGTGCGGCGGTCGCCGCGTCCATACAGGCCGATCATCACGAAGGTGGGGATAAGAGCCAGTTCATGGAAGGCGAAGAAGGAGATTATGTTGTCGGACAGGAACGCCCCGGTGGCGCCTGCGGAAATCAGAAGGGCGGAGTTGTACCAGGAAGCTTCCCCCCCCTGGGGCGGGTTGGTGCCCAACACGGTGGCGAAGGTAACCAGGATGGTCAGCAGCAGCATTACTTTGGACAGGGCCGGGGCCAACGTGAGCTGGAGGTCCATCCCTTCAAAGCGGGACCAGCAGGAAGAACAGCCGTCAAAGCTAACCAGGGCCCAGATGCCGAGGGCCAGCGTCAGGGAGGCGCTGAGCAGGGCTGTCGGGCGTGCGGGCGCCTTGCACAGACCGATGAGGGCCGCGGCAATCAGAGGAATGAGAACAAGCCAGATAAGCATGGTATGTGATTGGTTGGTTAGGTTAGCAGGAATAGAAGACGGTAAAGTAGATGACCAGGAGCAGGCCAATGCCGAAGAGGGCCGTATAGGCGGCCATGTTGCCGGACTGCAGGCGGCGCAGCAGGGAGCCTATGGCGGCGGTCAACCGCGCCAGTCCGCCAACGATGAGGCCGGAGATGATGAACTGGTCCATAAAGTCGATGATGGCGGCCAGAACGCCCTGGACTCCCCTGACCAGCACTTTATCATAGAACAGATCAATATAAAGGCGGTTGGCGAGAGCCCGGGAAACGGCATTGCCGGAGAGTTTGTCAGAAGCCGGGGATCCTGCGTAGAAGGCAGCCGCCAGCAGGATTCCGAGCACCAGCGCCCCCATGGAGACGTAGAAGGGCATGCCCATGTGGAAGCTTTCGGAAACGAATCCGTTGAAAGGAACCAGCCTGTCTGCGATGAACCCGTAGCCGGAGATGAGAGCCAGGACAGCCAGAATCAGCAGGGGCACCAGCATGAGGCCGCCAACTTCCGAGGCGTGTTCCGAACTGTGGCTGCGGCTCTTGCCGAAGAAGACCACAAAGATGACACGCATCATATAGAAGGTTGTCAGCAGGGCTACGCCCGCGCCGATCCAGAAGAAGATCGGGTTTTTGCGAAGGGCTGCTTCCAGAATGGCTTCCTTGGAGAAGAAGCCGGACGTGAACGGAATGGCAATCAGCGCCATGGTGGCAATGATGAAGGTGAGGGAAGTCAGCTTCATGCGCTTCATGATGCCGCCCATTTTCCAGATGTCCTGTTCATGGTGGCAGGCGAAGATGATGGCACCGGCGCCCAGGAAGAGCAGAGCCTTGAACCATGCGTGGGTGAAGAGGTGGAACATGGCTGCCTCCCCGGCCAGAAGTCCCAGGGCCATGACCATATAGCCGAGCTGGGAGAGGGTGGAGTAGGCCAGGACGCGTTTGATGTCATTCTGCTGGGTGGCCATGAAGGCGGCTATGACGGCCGTAATGGCTCCGATGCCGGCAATGACATTGCAGGCCAGGGCGGGGAAGGCCTCAATGCCGATGGAGTATTGGACGCGCACCATCATGTAAACGCCGGCGGCTACCATGGTGGCCGCATGGATCAGGGCGGAGACGGGGGTGGGGCCTTCCATGGCGTCCGGAAGCCAGACGTGCAGCGGGAATTGGGCGGATTTGCCCACCGCTCCGCAGAAGAGGCACAGTACCGTAATGTTCAGCAGGTTTTCACTGATTCCTGCGGGTATTTCCATCAGGCTGAAATCCAGCGTGTTGGTCAGCGCCCAGAGAGTCAGAATGCCGATCAGGAAGCCGAAGTCCCCGACGCGGTTGCAGATGAAGGCTTTTTTGGCGGCGTTGGCGGCAGTGTCCCGTGTGTACCAGTGGCCGATAAGCAGATAGGAGGAGAGGCCCACCAATTCCCAGAAGATAAAGGTCATGGCGATGTTGTTCGCCAGGACGATGCCCGTCATGGAGAACATGAAAAGGCTCAGGCATGCGAAGTAGCGTGTTTTGGCCTTGTCGTCCGCCATGTAAGCCAGAGAGAAAACATGGACCAGCAGGCCGATGCCCGTGACCACCAGCATCATACGGGAGGAAAGGGGATCCAGCACGAAACCCAGGTCCACGGAAAAGATGTCGGAAATCGGGAGCCAGGAGAAGGAATCGGATCCGGTCCGGTCCAGCAGACCCAGGGAAAGGACGAAGGTCACCAGGCAGGAGAAGGTGGAGGTAAGCGCCGCGACGTCAGGACGTTTGGTCAGCAGGAACCAGTCAAAGGCGGCTACGACCAGCGGCAGGAAGAGCAGAAGCCAGGTGTATTGAATATCAATATTGAACATGTTCGTGGAGTAGTGTGTTGCTCTTAGTCTTTCAGCGTGTTGAGATCTTGCGTGCTGGCCGTGCGCCTGGCCCTGTACAGGGAGACGATGAGGGCCAGGCCGATAGCCACTTCCGCTGCGGCGATGGTCAGGATAAAGATGGAGAGGGCCTGGCCGTCATAGTTGGGCAGGCCCATAGTGCCCTGGGCGCGGGAAAACGCTACCAGGGACAGGTTGGCAGCACTGAGCATCATTTCCAGGCACATGAAGATGACGATGATGTCGCGCCGGACAATCACCCCCATCAGGCCGATGGCGAACAGGACGCCGGAGAGGATCAGATAATGCGTAAGAGGTATCATGGTGATGGCTGTGGTAAGGGGTTCTTTATTTTCCGGAAGGGCGGCGGCTCAGCACGACGACGCCGATGGAAGCCACCAGCAGGGCCAGACCGGCGATGACCAGGCTCCGGTTGTATTTGTCAAACAGGGTACGGCCCAGCAGGGCGGTGTCCGGGAATTCTCCGTTGTCTATCTCCTCACGGATGGTGGTGCCTTCCGGATAGAGGTGGGCGGAACATTGGGGGGAGAGGGGGGGGAGAATGACGGAAGGGGCGCCGTCGTTGCGAAGGCTACAGGCGGGAGTTTCCATTCCGGTTTTGGAGGGGGCTGCGTCCTCCTGCCCGATTTTCAAATCGTTCCAGGCCTGTTCCGCGCTGGCCATCGGGCAGCGGTGCGTTTCTTTGGCGCCGGGCAAAGAATAGATGATGCCAATAAGCTGGCCGAGGAAGAGGCAGGCGATGATGACACCGATAGCGACGGAGAAAGGCCTGCTGAAGGGGGATGTTTCCTGCTTCACATTCAGCAGCATGATGATGAACGCGAAGAGCACCATAATGGCCCCGGCGTATACAAGGATTTGGAGAATGCCCAGGAAGTGGGCTCCCAGCCCGATCATGACGGCGGCGGTGGCTCCAAAGGAAAGAGCCATCATCGTGGCGGAGGAGACGGGGTTGCATGAAGACGACCATCAGGGACAGGACCACGGCCAGGGCCCCGAAAACGTAAAAAAGTATGTCGCTGGCAAAGATGTTCATAACGTACGGGAAATGGAGTGTTCGGGGTTATTTGTATTGGTTCCACTTGTTGACCAGCCCCTTGCGGGTGCCGCCCAGTTCGTAGAGCTTGGCCTTGTTGTGGATGGCCTGGGTTTTATCCGTGGGGGTGAACAGGTAGTTATGGCTCATGAAGATGGCCTGTTCCGGGCAGGCTTCCTCGCACATGCCGCAGTAGATGCAGCGCAGCATGTCAATCTGAAATTCCCTGGGGGCTTTTTCCACTTTGCCCCACGGTCCTTCCTGTATGGGGCCGGGGGTGATGGTGATGGCGCGGGCCGGGCAGATGAATTCGCAGAGCTGGCAGGAAACGCAGCGTTCACGGCCGTCTTCGCCTTTCACCAGCACGGGAGCTCCGCGGTAATATTTCGGCAGATGTTTGTCCCATCTGGCTTCCGGATATTGCATCGTAACGCCGATGCCGGAACCGGCCAGTTCTTTTTTGTTGCGGGATTTGCCCAGCAGAGCCAGAACGAGGTGCCTGATAGTGAGCCAAAGACCGCCAAGAATGGATTGCAGATAGAACCGCTCTCCAAGGGAAATCTTCGGACGCTTGATCGTTTTGAAGGCCATAATAGTAATGTTGTCGGAATGAAGAAGGGGGGGATTACTTGACGAAGTACAGGATGGCGGCTGTAAGGAAGATGTTGATGACGGCCAGTTCAAAGAAGACCATCCAGCCGAGCTTCATCACCTGGTCATAGCGGAAGCGGGGGAGCGTCCACCGCACCCAGACGAAGAAGAAGGCGAAGAAGAGAAGCTTGAGCACATATGCGATGAGCTGGCAGATGACCGCCACCCAGTTGGCTACGTTTTCATTGAGCCAGCCGTCCAGGCCGAAGCCGATGGACCAGCCCCCAGGAACAGCGTGATGACAAGGGAGGATCCCACCACCATGGCGGCATATTCCCCCATGAAGAATTGGGCGAATTTCATGGAGGAGTATTCCGTATGGTAGCCGCCCACGAGGTCCGTTTCACATTCGGACATGTCAAACGGCGTACGGTTGGCTTCCGCAAAAATGGAGGTGAGGAATATGATGAAACTGATAGCTACGGGCACCAGCAGTATCCAGCGCTGCCAGCTCAGGCCCTCGCCCCACACGGGAAGCAGGAGCCAGCCGTTGGCGGCCTGGTATTCCACGATGTTGGACAGGTCCAGCGTGCTGTAAATCATCAGCACAGGGATGATGGACAGACCCATGCTGATTTCATAGGAAATCATCTGGGCTGAGGAGCGCACGCCGCCCAGGAAGGGGAATTTGGAGTTGGATGACCATCCGGCCAGCACCAGTCCGTACACGGAGAGGGAGGAGATGGCGAACATCCAGAGGGGGCCTACGCTGAGGTTGGCCACCGCCATGTTGACGTTTCCGTAAGAGGTTTGAAGGTCTCCGGCGAAGGGAACCACGGCCGCCGTCATCAGCGGTGGCGCAAGCACTAGGATGGGAGCGATCCAGAAGTATACGCGGCGTACGAAGGGGGGCGTGAAATCCTGTTTCAGGAACAGTTTGCCGCCGTCCACCATGGGCTGCACGAGACCGAAGATGGGGATGTCGCGGTCCAGGCGGAAAAAACGGCACAGGTTGGCGATTTTGCCGTCATGGGGCAACCCGAAGTAGTCCAGCGTCTTTTTTTGAACGGCAGGTCGGATTTCATGCCGAAGCGGCGGAAGATGCTTAACGGAATGCCGGCGCGGTTGGGGCCTACGCGGTCCTGGATCCAGGCGGCCACCCGGCGTTCAATGTACACGCAGACCGGAATGAACAGAATGGTGATGGCAAAGCAGATGACGATTTTGATCAGCAGAGTGATGATATAAAACCACACAGGGTTGCTGAGCACCTCGTCGCAAAAGGTTAGAATCGAATCAATCATGGCGGATTAACAGGTTGTATGCGTGTGAAGTGTGATTAGCGGCCCTGGTTTTTTTCGCGTTCCACCACGGGAATGGTGACGCCGGTTTCCAGAATGGGCTGGCCCCCGTCTCCGATGGAACCCCAGGAGACTCCATTGAGTGCGCCGTATTCCGTGCTCATGGCGGTGAGGATGTCCAGGGCGGAGTTGAAGTCTTTCAGAGCAGGATTGCCTCCCAGCAGAAGGGTGATGTCTCTGAAAATCTGCCAGTCGTCCCGGGCGTATCCTATGGGCTGGATAGCGCGGTTCAGGCGTTGAATACGGCCCGTGACATTAATCATGGTGCCGAATTTTTCAGCGTAGGTGACGCCCGGCAGAACCAGGTCCGCATGGCGCGCCGTTTCATTGGCGCTGTGGGCGGTCATGAACAGGTAGTCCAGCTTGTCCAGATCTTCCGCCGTGAAGCCTGCTTCCGGGGAGATGAGGTCTTCCCCCAGGGAGAGGATGCCCTTGACGGAGCCGCTGCGCACTCCTTCGCGAATGGCGTCCAGCCTGGAACCGGGTTCGATATCCAGCACCAGCCTGGCCCCGTTCGTGTTCGGGTTGCGATCCGCAGAAATAAGCATGCCGTCGCTTTCTCCCATGCGGGGAACGATGTCCACCATATCCGTGCCGATTTGGGCGGCCAGATGGCGGACCATGTAAAGCTCTTCATTGGTCATGCGCCCGGAGGCAATGATGGCGAGCTGGTTCGGAGCAATGCGCTTGACGGCTTCCGCGGCGGAAGCCAGAGCCGGTTCCCAGGTGGAGGGGCGGTGGGGCGCTTCCGCATCCGTACGGATGACGGGCTGGGGAATGCGGGTTTCCGCATTGATGTATTTGTAGTTAAGGCGGTGAGAGTCCGGCATCCAGCAGGAGTTTACGGCATCATTCTGGCGCGGGGTAATGCGGTATACCTTGTCTTCTCTTGTCCAGAGGGTGATATTGGTGCCCGTTCCGCAGTCCACGTCAATGGTCTTTGTTTCCTTCAGGAACCAGACGCGCATTTTAAAGCGGAAATCCTTGGAAGTAAGGGCTCCTACCGGGCAGAGGTCCACGGTGTTCATGGAGTAGTTGCTGTCCAGCTCGCGGCCGGGGTAAACCGTGATGGCGTTGAAGGTGCCGCGTTGGGACATGGTGAGCACCTCATCGTGCATGATGTCGCGCATGAAGCGCACGCAGCGGCCGCAGAGCACGCAGCGTTCCTGGTCCAGGTTCACGCGCGGACCAATGCTCAGGTTTTTTCCTTTTTTGGTCTTTTTCTCTTCAAAACGGCCTTCCACCTGGCCGTAGTCGTTGGAGTATTCCTGAAGCTTGCATTCCCCGGCCTGGTCGCAGATGGGGCAGTCCAGAGGGTGGCTGGTGAGCAGGAATTCCATTACGCCGCGGCGCGCTTCACTGGCCAGGGGGCTGTCCGTGCGGATGCCCATGTTTTCCGCCACCGTGTTTGCGCAGGAGATGATGGGGCGGGGCATCCACTGGATGCGCTGATAGCCGTTTTCATCATAGGAGGGTGTCTGTCCCGGAGCGAGCCTGGGCGGCATCCCCTGTTCCACCATGCACATGCGGCAGGAGCCGGCGACAGCCAGCTTGGGGTGGTAGCAGAAGCACGGAATGGGCACGCCCACGGAACGGCAGGCGTCTGCAATCCGCGTGCCGCGCGGGAACCGGTGCCACGTTCCGTTGATTTGGACGTTCACCTTGCCTTCCGCGGCGGCAATGTCTTTGGGGAGTTTGGAAGCTTCTTCACTCATGATGACGGATGGGAGAGGGATGGTTTTGAGAACTGGTGTTGCGTGCTGCTGTTTAGCGGGTGAGGAAACGGTTTTGCTCCCCTGCCTTCCTCCGTGTGGGGCAGACAGGCGTTGAATGGATCCGTCAGGGCTACGAATTCCTCCTTGAATTTGGAGACCATGGCCTGGGTGGGCCAGGAGGCGGCTTCACCAAAGGCGCAGACCGTTTTTCCTTCAATCTGGTTGGCCACTTCAATGAGCAGATCCACATCCGACGGGGCGGCTTTTCCTTCCAGGATGCGGGTGCTGAGTTTCATCATCCACGGACAGCCTTCCCGGCAGGGAGTGCACTGCCCGCAGGATTCATGGGCGTAGAAACGGTTGATGTTGTTCATGGCCCAGGGCATGGAGCGGGAGTCGTCCATGACGATGACCGCGCCGGAACCGGACATGGAGCCGTGCCGGGCGATGCTGTCCAGATCCAGCGGAATGTCGAAGAAGGTGATTTTTCCCATGGTGCCGTCCGGATTCTGCACTTTGTATTCCGCATCCGTGCGCATGACCTTGGAGGAGGAGCCTCCGGGTATCACGGCCTTGAACTGGCGCCCGTCCCGCGGGCCGCCGCAGACGTCATACAGCAGTTCGCCGAAGGTCATGGAGCCGGAGACGATTTCATAGAACCCAGGACGTTTGACGTCGCCGGAAACCCCGATGATGCGGGTGCCGGGGGAACGTTTGGCTCCTTCCTGGCTGTAGGCTTCTCCTCCCATGGCCATGATGTGTTTCACCTGGCAGAGGGATTCCACGTTGTTGACAATGGTGGGGCATCCGTACAGGCCGATGGCGGCCGGGAAGTAGGGGGGCTTGATGCGGGGATAGGGGCGATCCCCTTCAAGGGAGTTGAGCAGGGCCGTTTCCTCACCGCAAATGTACGCTCCCGCTCCGCGGTGCAGGTGGATTTCCAGATTATAGCCGGACCCCTGGATATTGCTGCCCAGGAAGCCGCGTTCGCGAGCTTCCTGAAGGGCTTTGAGCATGATTTCCGCGGCGATGGGAAATTCTTCGCGCATGTAGATGTAAGCCTGATGCGCTCCCACCGCGTAGCTGGAGATGACCATTCCTTCAATGAGCTGGTGGGGATCCTGATGGACAATGTAGCGGTCCTTGAACGTGCCTGGTTCGGATTCGTCACAGTTGCAAACCAGGTAAACAGGCTTCGTGTTGTTCGGCGGAATGAAGGTCCATTTCACGCCGGTGGGGAACCCCGCGCCGCCACGGCCGCGAAGACCGGATTTTTTCACCTCGTCAATGACGGCCCTGGGCTCCATGCCGAGCGCCTTTTTCAGTTCTTCATAACCGCCGTCGGCCAGATAGCAGTCAATGGAGGTATTCCAGCCCTCGCGGTTGACGTTTTTCAGAATGCGGCGCGTTTCCCTGGGGTGGGGTTCTTTACCGGGAAGATAGGTGATGCTCATGGCGAAAATCTGGTGCGTGGGAAATGGAAAGGGTTAGGCTGTCTGATATTTGGCAATCACTTCTTCCAGCACTTCCGGAGTGACTTTTTTCGTACAGGAGATCGTTGACCATCATGTTGGGGCCAAAGCCGCAGTTGGCCAGGCATTCCACTCCTTCCACGCTCCACAGGCCGTCCGGGCTGACTCCAATGGGGTGGTGGTGGTCGATGCCGTTTTTGTCAATGCCCAGACGCGTGCAGATGGCGTCGAACAGGCTGTCCGCCCCCGCCATGGCGCAGGAAAGAGTGCGGCATACGCGGATGTGGTTTTTTCCAGGGCACATCTGGCGCAGACCGGGATAGAAAGTCACCACGCCCAGAACATGGGCGGCGGAGATATTCAGTTTTTCTCCCACCCAGGCAATGGCGTCGCCGCTGATGAAGCCGAATTTTTTCTGTATTTCATGCAGGATGGGCAACACGGCGGATTTTTGCTTGCCTTCCGGGTAATGCGTAACGTATTCGCTGGCGGCGGCGTCAAGTTCCGGCGTTACTTCAAAGGCCGGGTAAAACCGTTCGCCCGGGCTGGGCTGGTGGGCGATAGTCGCGTCGATGGCGTTTTCAGCGTAATCGGACATGGGGAGAAAGTTTGGTGTTTGCGTTGAAGTGGATGAAAGTGGCGGGTGTTTAACGGTCGCATTCGCCCATCACGAAGTCGAAGGAGCCGAGAATGGCCGGAACGTCGGAAACCAGGTGGCCTTTCATCAGTTCCGGCAGGATGGACAGGTTGCAGAAGGAGGGGGAGCGCATGCGCAGGCGGTTGGGAAGCACGCCCCCTTGGAGTCCAGGAAGAAACCCAGCTCTCCCTTCGGGTTTTCCGCGGCAAAGTAAACCTGCCCGGCAGGGGGGCGTTCACCCCATGGTCGTCGTCATGAACTGGCGAATCAGGGATTCCATGTCCGTCAGGACTTTTTTCTTTTTCAGGCAGCGTGCCTTTGGTGTCCACCATGTTGATGGGGCCGTCCGGCATGGTTTCAATGACTTGGCGGATGATGCGCAGGGACTGGCGCATTTCTTCAATGCGCACGGTAAAACGGTCGTAGCAGTCTCCGTGTTCGCCTACGGGGACGTCAATTCGTAATTTTCATATCCCAGATAGGGGGAGTTTGCGCAGGTCCCGCTTAATGCCGCTGGCTCGCAGGTTGGCCCCCGTAATACCCCAGGAAAGCGCTTTTTCACGGCTGATGACGCCTACGCCCTGAAGACGGTCAATGAAGATTTTGTTTTTGAGCAGGAGGGCTTCCGTTTCATCAAGGGTTTTGGCCGCTTCATCGCAGAAGACGAGCACTTCCTTGAGCATTTCATTGGGAACATCACGTGTCTGTCCGCCGATGCGGGTATAGGAGGAAGTGAAGCGCGCCCCAGTGAGCTGTTCGTAAAAATTATGGATTTTTTCACGTTCCTCATAACAGTACAGGAAAACGGTCATGGCGCCTACGTCCATGCCGTACACGCCTACGCCCAGGATGTGGGAGGAAAAGCGGGAAAGTTCCAGGGCCAGTACGCGCAGGGCCTGTCCGCGGGGCGGTAGTTCCCATCCCAGCAGTTTTTCCACCGCGCAGGCATAGGCGATGTTGTTGGACAGGGGGGCCAGGTAGTCAAAGCGGTCGGTGTAGGGAACAAATTGGTTGTACTGGATGGTTTCGCCTATTTTTTCCATTCCGCGGTGCAGATGGCCAACCACCGGATCACAGCTGATGATTTCTTCACCATCAAGTTCCAGCACTAGGCGCAGCACGCCGTGGGTGGCGGGGTGGGAGGGGCCCACATTCAGGGTCATCGTTTCTCCGAGCGGTTCGGATGTATTGGTGAGATAGTCTGCGTTAGCGGCTGTATCTGCAATGGCGAAAGTTTTGGTGCTCGTCTTCATGTGGATGTCCGTGCCTGGCTGAACCTGATAATGGTGCCGGACGATTATGCCACTTCACACCATGCGGGCAAGCCAAATGTCAGTTTTTTTGGCATTCCGGGGAGGTGGTGCGCGAGTCTCCTCAACTGATGAATGTTAGTCCTTTCTAACAATAAGCTTTTATATGGAACCTGCCGAATATGGGAAAAAGCGGATTAGGAATCCGGAGTCAACCTACAAATTTGAGAAAAAATAATTTAATGCAAATTTGCTCAGTTATTTCCGAATGGCGGGTGCCAGGAAAACAGGGCTGCCGGGCCTTATGGCTGGACGTGTCCGAACGCAGCGGAGGAGAATCTTCTTCCTTTGTAGCCGGCCTCCCTGCGTAGTCCTTTTCGGGATTCACGTTATATGCGGATTCCTAATCCGTTAGGAAAAAAAATGTTGAAGCCGAGGAGAATTTTTGTTTCTTTCCCATTGCTGTAACATTTTCAGTATTATTTTTATTTTATATATTATTTCATGGTTTTCCCCTATTGCCGGGGATTCCTTTATTCACGACAGGACGGGGTACCTTGGGCAGTTTCATATCCGCCATGTCTGGAAGGCCTGCGTGGACAGTTACCTGTATTGGAATCCCAGGCTGGGGGAAATGGCTGCGTTTTTTATTACTTCTGCTCCCCGGCTGGTCTGGACGGTCTTGAATCCCGTGTTTGTGCTTGCCCTTGTTCTTGGCCTTTATGTGCTCGCTCTGGGGAGAATGCCCAATCTCCGGCGGGAGTGCGGAGCATGGACGTGGTTGTTTGCTTTAAGCATGTTCGTCTCAGCCGGGGTAACCGTTTATTATGTCTGCCTGACACGCGCAGGCTCCATGAATTATGTGTGGACCGGATGCCTGATCGTATGGTTCATGAATATTTACAGAACCAGGTGGGGGAAGCGGATAACCTCCCCTCGATGGGGCCTGTCCTCAGGATGTCTGATTTATGGGATTTTCTGCGGTGCCTGTAATGAGGGGGCGACGATAGGAATGGCGGCGGCGTTTTGCATCATGGCCGCGGTCGGCATGCTCCGGGACCGCAGGGTTGGCGCTTATGTATGGTGCGGGTTTGCCGGCGTTGCGTTGGGAGGCCTGTTTCTATTTGCCGCCCCCGGGTTGTACTCGCGGCTTGGCCATGATTTGGGAGCGAGTGAAGTTTTGAGGAAGGGCGGTTTTTGCGCCTATGCGGAGTCTTTCGGGATATTGCTTTATTACCACGCGAGGATGCTGTGTAAAATATATGCCGTTTCCGCAGTATTAACGGGATTTTTGTTGTTCAGCGGCACGGAGCGGTGCCGGGAAGTAATCAGGAAGGAAAAGGAATCCTTCTTTTATATTCTTTTTTTATTGTTGCTGGGGGGCATCATGTCCGTTTGTTATTTTCCGGTGTGCATTCCCGCCCATCATGTTCAGTTCGTGTCGTCCCTGCCCGTTTTGGCGGCGTCAACCGTGTTGTTCTCCGTATTGTACCGGAATGAGATCATGGTGCGCGGATTGCGCGCGGTGACTGTTTGCCTTGCCGGAGCTACTTTGTTTTTCGGGGTGGTGTTCACCCTGGAGTATTATCATGTAGGCTCTCAGGCTTTCCAGAGAGAGGAGCTGATTCATAAGGCCTTCCAGGAGGGGAATCTGGAACCGGAAGTTCCTTCCATCTCTCCTCTTTTCTTTGAAGGAAAAGTATCCGGAACGGATGGGAATTGGGGTGGGCCGGATACCAACCGCCGGTTTGGCATCCGCAAGCTGGTAGTGAAAAAGCCCTGAGGGAAAATGGCTATTTGACTATGTTCCGGGGAGTGAAGTGCATTTCCTGTTCCTCGATGCCGAATTGCCAGGTGGCCGTTTGCCACATGTTGACAGCAGGATTTTTCCAACGGACCTGGACGGTTACGGGGCTGAGCCGCAGGGGACGGGAGGGAGTCCATTTCAAAATTTTTTCCTTGGCGTCGTACCGGGCGTTTACCAGGCCGAAGCCGGAGACGCGCATTTCCATTTGCTTGGGTTCCAAGGAGGGTTCCCCTGCCAGGGAAATGGATATATCGGGAGTCTGGTTTTTCACCACGGTATTGGCGGCCGGATAAACGGGCTGGGCCGGGGCCGGGTAGGAATTCAGCTTTTTCCCGCTGCTGTTGCCAGGGGTGGTCGCCGGGGTTTCCGGAGTGGAGGGAACGTTGAAATTCAGGGCTCTGGTAAATGTCTTAGGGTCTTTGCCGAAGACCATGTAGCGGTGAATCCGCCAGCGGTCCGTGTCCTTGGTCACTTTTTTGGGGATTACCGTAAAGGCCGCCTGGAATCCGGCTTCTTCCGCCTTGGAGATCATTTCCGGCAGGATGAAGCCGCCAGGATAGCAATAGGCCTCCACGGAAGAACCGGGGAATTTTTCCTGAAGGATTTTCCGGGAATTGCCTATTTCCGCCGTTGCCAGATCCAGAACCGCTTGTGTACCTTTCCGCTGGGCGGCCCTCCAGGATCTTGGGTACAGGTGGCTGACGGAGTGGCTGCCCAGGGTGGCGCCGTTATTCAGCATTTCCTGAATCTGGGCGGGGCTCATGGCAGAACCGCGGCCCGTGATGAATTTGGTGTATGGGAAAATGGTAAAGGGGAATCCCGTTTCTTTCAGGATGGGATAGGCGTCCGTGTAGACGCTCTTCCAGCCGTCGTCGATGGTGATCATGACGCATTTGGCCGGAAGCTGTCTGTCCCCCAGTTTCCATTCCAGAAATTCCTTCATGGAGATGACGGGCACTCCGGACGCCTTCAGCGCCTGCATCTGGGAGCGGAATACATCCGTATTCATGCGCATTTCCGTAGCGGGAAGGGTGCGGCTGAAATCATGGTAACCCAGAATGGCTACGCGGGTTTCATGCTGAGGAACCGGAACGGGGGAAAAAGCCGTGGAGGGAATGGCAAGGGATGCCTCCGCAGGTTGTGCCGGGGCGTGCAGGTTCGTTTCCCCGGGAATGGGTTCCGCGTTAGGGATGGACTCCGCCAGGGGAGCGGAAGAACCTGTCTCTCCGGGAATGGGTTCCGCCATGGGGATGTATTCATCCTTGCGGTTGGCTTCAATCAGGTCTTTGACGGGAACGATGCCGGCGGCCGGGTTTCCCTTGATGGTTCCCCGATGACCGGGCCGGGAGCAAAGGGAAGTGGAGACGCCGGCGGCAGGTCGGGCGGAAGCTCCGCACATGCGACACCGGCTGCGATCAAGAAAACGGAAAGGAGGCCTGGGACGGAGCGCATATCTGCAACTACTATTTTTAAGTTTTCTGTTCAACCTTAAACTCAGGCAGGCATGACAGCCTGTTCCGTGCCGCGCGCGTTTTTTCCGGGGCATGTCTGGATTTTCCCGTTTGAATGCGTTATCGCTAAAAAGCATGCAGACTCATTTTCCGCTCGCGGAAGAAAGGAGAGGCGTTTAGTCTGTCTGCAGACATGAGCTGTATTTGTCATTTCTTCAAAGTTCTGGCGCGCCGTGCAGGTCTGCTCACTGCCGTAGTTGCCGCCGTTTTTTTCCTGGGGGCTCCCGCCGGTGAAGCTTCGGCCCGCACGGCGGCTCCCGCTTATCCGGCCGCGGAAGTGGGGGGGGAATCCCAGTACAGCCATTTTCCCATTCCTCTCAATCAGTACAATCCGGTGCCGCCGGATGCCAGCCTGTACCAGGTGCTTAGTGAACGCAACAAACAGTCCGGCGGTTTCAACCTGGCAGTGACGCTCGTTTTCTTCGGCGCTATTATCCATACGTTTCTGGCCGGCCGCTTTGAGCGTTATTCCCATAAGCTGGCCCTGCGCTACAAGGAAAAGCTCAAGGAAACCAACTTCCGCGTGATGCATCCGGAAGAGCGCCTCCCGGTTTCCTTCGCGTCCGCCATTTTCCATTTTCTGGGAGAAGTGGAAGCCGTGTTCGGAATCTGGCTTATCCCTTTCATGTTCGTGTGCTGGAAGTATTATTCCTTTGAGGATTTTTCCGCCTATTTGAATTATGACTGTTCCTTCACGGAGCCGATGTTCGTGATGATTATCATGATTATCGCTTCTTCCCCCGCCCTATTTTCAAGCTGGCGGAATATGTCGTGAACTGCGGCGCCAGGCTTGGGAAGGCCACGCCGGGCGCGTGGTGGATTTCCGTGATGTGTCTGGCTCCCCTGCTGGGTTCTCTGATTACGGAACCCGCCGCCATGACGATCGGAGCCCTGATCCTAAGCAAGAAATTTTACGACCTCAAGCCGAAGAAAACCTTGATGTACGCCACTCTGGGGCTTCTCTTCGTGAATATCTCCATCGGGGGCACCCTGACGCACTTTGCAGCTCCACCCGTAGTGATGGTGGCGGAAAAGTGGGACTGGGGGCTGGCTCACATGATCCAGCATTTCGGATGGAAGGCCGTTTCCGCTATCGTCATTTCCAATTTGGCGTATTTTCTCCTTTTCCGCAGGGAGTTCGCCCGCCTGGCTTCCCAGCAGAGGGAGTTCGACGAGTTTGACGACGCCGTTCCCCAGTCCTGGGAAGACCGCAATGACAAGATACCGTTGTGGGAGACCCTGGCGCATGTCTGCTTCCTGGTCTGGACGGTTCTTTTTGCCCATGAGCCGGTCATGTTCATCGGCAGTTTCCTGTTCTTTATCGGTTTCACACTGGCTACGCCGCAATACCAGAACCAAATGTCTCTGCGTGTGCCCATCATGGTGGGGTTCTTCCTGGCGGGGCTGGTCATTCTGGGCGGCGTGCAGGCCTGGTGGCTGGAGCCGGTGCTGACGCGGCTGGGGGACTACGCCATGGTCGGGGCTACGCTGCTGACGGCATTTAATGACAATGCCGCCGTCACTTTCCTGGCGTCTACGGTTCCCAACCTGCCGGAAGCCGTCAAATATTCCGTGGTGGCGGGTGCTGTGACGGGCGGCGGCCTGACGGTCATCGCCAACGCCCCCAATCCGGCCGGGCAGGCCATTCTGGGTAAATATTTCAAAGGCATCAATCCCCTGTGGCTGTTTGCCTGGGCGGCTTTTCCCACTGCCATCGTGTTTATTTTCTTCACCTGCTTCGGCCATTAATGGCCGGAGCGTGCTATCATTCTTATGTTTACCGGACTCGTTGAAACAACAGGAACCGTGGAAGGATTTACGCCTATTAACGGCGGAGCCAGGCTGACGCTGACCATTCCGTTCGGCCGTGAACTTTCCCTGGGGGATTCCGTTGCCGTCAACGGATGCTGCCTGACGGTGGATGCCCTGGAGGGTGAACGCATCTCCTTTGATCTGCTTTCCCAGACTCTCCGCGTCACCAGTCTGGGAACCCTCAAGCCGGGGATGCTGGTTAATCTGGAACGCGCCATGTCCGCCATGGACCGTTTCGGAGGCCACTTCGTGATGGGGCATGTGGACCATACCGGTACGATTGCCGCTCTGGAGCCTGTAGGGCAGGACCACCGTTTGGAGGTGCGCATTCCGGAGGAACTCACCCGCTATTGTATTGACAAGGGTTCCATCACCATTGACGGCATTTCCCTGACCATAGCCAATTTGAGCGGCTCTCTGCTGGAGTTCTGGATTACTCCCCATACTTTCGGCCGCACGAATCTGCAGAATGCCGTTCCCGGCCAGCCTGTCAATCTGGAAGTGGATATGCTGGCCAAGTATGTAGAGAGACTGTTTTCTGCCCGTGAACAACGTGCGGAGGGATAGTCCTGCCCGTAAGGAGAATCACATGCCGGGCATGCGGGCTGGTTTTTCCTGCCGGACAATGAGAGTGCATTCCCGTTTTCTGCAGCAGAGGGGCCGGGATGCGGAGATTTTTGAACTGGAAGCCGGGTATTGCTGTTCCGATGAAGGAAGGGCCGTGAGGGCGGAACAAAAATGCGGAGCGGGTTTATTTGCTACCGGGCCATTCCTCCCTTTGCCGTAATCCATTTCCCGCGTTTGACGACCCGTTCAAAGAACAGACCGTGACGTTCCGCTGCCGTTTTCGTTTCTTCCCACTGGGAAGCCAGAATGCCGGAGATGACCAAAGCGGCATCCTTCTTCATGGCGGCGATGATTTGTGGAAAAGCTTTTTGCAGTATGGTTGAAAACAGGTTGGCGACGACAAGGTCACCCTGCTGGGATTCCGAAGGCTTCCATTTGAAGACGTCTTCCACAAATAAGTCCAGCTGTTCCGCCGTAACGGCGTTGCGGACCATGTTGTGCCGGGCCACTTCAATGGCCATGGGGTCAAAATCGAAAGCCGTGGCGTGCTTCGCCCCCCAGCTTAAGCGCCGCCATAGCCAGCACGGCGGTTCCGCAGCCTATGTCCGTCATGCTCCATGATGTTTTTCTGCGGGATTTGGCAGCGTCGCAGATGAAACGCGGGCAGGTGGATGTGGTAGCGTGGTCTCCTGTTCCGAAAGCCATTTCGGCGGGGACGCTCAGGATGCAGCGCGAGGGGAACTGTTTCCGCAGGGCGGCCAGATTCTCCGGAGAACTCTGCTCCGTAATGACCAGTGCGTCCCTTATTTTGAGCGGAGGGCGTTTTTCCCGCTTCTGGGTCGCTACCCAGTCCTGCGTCTTGATTTCCCTGACAGTTCCTCCAAAATATTTTTTTTTCAAGGCCAGGGCGTCTTCTTCATCATCGCAGTAAACGGTGATTCGAACCGTTTTCCCCCCTTTGATTTTTGTAATAACGGCGTTCGGATTTCCGGCGATGCGTTCGCTCCAGGCGTCTTCCCATTTGGCGGCGGAAAGTTTGTTCCAACTCCATGTCATGCAGAAAGTATGGGATTTTTCCGGCAGGGAGGCAAGAATGGATTGATTGTAACTGCATTCCCTCTGTTTTTGGGGCGTGGGGCTCTATTGTTGAAAATTTGATTTATTTAAAGAAGAATATAAAACATCAACTATCAAACCATTTTATTTTCAGTATGGTTGCGAATTTGGAATCCGGAGTAAAGATTATTTTTTTATATTCAATGGCCAACCTGTGAGAAGAGGAAGGAATCTTGTTCTATTCCAATCTTTTTTCTAATAATAATTCATTGATTGTTATTTTGTTGTTTTGAGTTTCGAATAACAACGGATTCCAAATTCGTACATTAAAAGGAGCGCGTTTGATATGCAAAAAACATCCAAATGTACAGATTATCATGAAATTATTTGCTTTTGCCATGTTGTCCTTGGTTCCTTCAGTTACTGTCTGTTCCGTTTTTTCCAAGGAAGTGGATATTTATTCAGGAACATATGGAAACGATGATGTGGAAGTATTCCAGCCGGAGGAAGTGATGTATCATCTGGCCGGAAGGGATGGCGTCTTTTATGAAGGTGCGTTTACGTTTGACAATTATAATCCGGACAAGGGCGGCGCCGGAAACAGGCAGGGTGTTTTCTCCGGCTATAGTACACATTTTTCCAGCACGGAAGGAACGTCTCTCGGCTTTCACTGCACCGGGCTTAATCCCGGAAAAAGAACAGTTCCGCTTCCAAATCTTTTATTTTTGTCATGGGGCCATGGGAAAGCGGGGAGGAGTTTGTCGCTCCTCAGGTTACTTTTCAGGGCCCAGGCGATTTGAGCTTCATTGCGGATAATATGGACATGATCGGCATTACCGATGGCGCCACGGCCGGAACCGGTGGCGGGAGGTACGGGGAAGCTGATATTGTTTCTTTCAACAATGTAGGAAATATCGAATTCCGGGGGCTGAATCATGGGGGTATAGGCTTCAGCCGTTTGAATTCCTTGGCTTTTACCAATACCGGGGATATTTCTTTTACGGATATGAAGATGGGATATTCTTCCAATGGCGGTGCCATTTTTATTAACCAGGGGGGAATTCTTCCCTTTACTCCAATCCTGGAGATGGGAATATTTCTTTTGACCATACGGGAAGTATTATCTTCAGGAATCTTGTTAAAACTTCTTATTACATGAGTTCTGCGGGGATTTTTACCAATGAAGGGAGTATTTCATTTAATGATACGGAAAATATCCTGTTTGAAAATAACACGTCCACCGGAGGACCTGCGGCGATAGGCATTGGATCCATATTCTTACCGGATAACCAGCCGTCTTTGTCGTTTAGCAACATCCGGGGAGATATTATTTTTAGAAATAATAAGGCTTCCGGAGGGAGCATGCCGGGGATGGCGGGCGCTATCACTATTTATGGATCTTTTAAGCTGGTGCAAACGGGTGATGTCCTGTTTGAAAATGATGTGACTGATAAAAATACGGCCGGAGCCATTTATTGCGGCAATAATGAAGGGAAAAGGTTTGGAGGGCAATGGCTTTTGTCTGCGGATGGCGGGAATATCGTTTTCCGAGGCAACTTGGTTAAAGGAAGTTCGGGGGTCTTTGCCCGCGCCCTGGCGATTTTTGTTTATGCTCCCGAAAACGATTATACGGGCATGTCTCAGCCCAATGGGAATTTAACCATGGATTTCCGCGCCCAGGCCGGACGAGAAATTGTATTTTATGATAGTATTGATATTGAAAGTATTACTGTAGCCATGCCTACCCTGCATATTAACAGAATTCCGGCCGATTGGGCAGATTATGGAGGTATTCCTGTGGAGTTTGGAGGAACCGTGCGTTTTCCGGTGCATTGACGGAGTCGTTTCTAGTTCGCAATGACGGGGAAAGTGATGGTGATTACGCGGAACGGGTGGAGACCTCCCGCAGGGTGAAACTTGAATCAAATATTATTGTGGAAGGGGGACGGCTGGTTCTTGAATACGGCATGAACCTGGCGAATGAGAGTGGGGATGTATGGCAGGGAAGTTCAAGAGTGGAGCAGGACAAACCGGTGTTTAACCTGGCCGGCGGAGTGCTGGAAATGACGTCCGGTTCATCCATCAGCGCCCAGCAGGTGATTGTTTCCGGCCATGGCAGCGGCGCTATCCTGCGGGTGGGAGCCGCTCCCATCGGTTCCGACAGTTGGGAGGGGAAGACCTATGAACTGCCTTCCCTTTCCGCTGTCACCATTGCATGTCCCACGGGTTTGACTGGGATCTCATGCCTTTCTCGGAACGGGGGGGACAGCGGTATCAACATCACCGCCTCCGGGGAATTTTTTTACTGGGGGAACCATTGGAATTGCGGATACGCTGGATGATTACGCCTCCGCCGCCTGGGGAAGGGACCGGGAGTTTGTCATTTTTAATATGGATTCTTCCAGCAAACGGCCGCAAGGAGAGCTGAAAGGGGTTATTTCCAATACGACCCAGTCATCCACGGTTGATTCTCCCTATACCTACGGCGGTACCTGGGAATATGAATGGCGCGACATGGATGGAGATGGAGAAGATGACCAGCTGTTGGCAATTTGGAAACATGAAGCCGGATGCCGCCCGGATCAGGTCCGTCCGGAGCAGGCTGGAGAGCTTGCTCTCAATTCCCTTTGGAGTTCCGCTTCAAACGCGGCTTCTCTTGGGAATACTGCGTTGGCGCAGTTAACCCCGGTGCGGTTGTATCAGCGGTATGCACGCAATGTATGGGGAATGGGGCTGGGGGATTTCGCCCGCCAGCGTTCCCGGGGCGGCGTAGATGGTTATGACTATGACGGGGGCGGATATTCCGTTGGCATGGATTCCGATTTTGGAGGAAAGAGCGGGATATGGGGGATAGCGTTCGGACAAATGCACGGTTTCAGCAGGAGCCGGGATTTTAATGGGAGGATTACCCAGGATTCCCTGATGGGAAGCATTTATTGGGGGCGGATATTCCGCTCCGGAGAGCGTTCCCTGTGGACGGTGAAAGCCGATCTTACTTGGGGAATGACTGATAACTGCATGGAAAGCCGGTTCAGCAACGGTATGGACGCTCATGGGGGAATGGAACAACAGAACGTGGCTGGTCCAGGCGGAAGTTTCCAGAAGCATTCAGTATGCAGGAGGATGGACTGTGTCTCCGTTTTTGAGGATGGAGTTTACACATGGCACGGAAGCTTCTTTTTCTTGAAGACGGCAGCTATGCCAGAAAAATTTGAAGGAGCGGTTTTGCGCCGGTTGTCCATCCCGGCAGGTGTGAGTGTTGAGAGAAGTGGTGACTGGAAAGGCAGGCCCTGGACGCAGGTGCTCCGCCTTTCCTATGTGGGAGATGCTATTCAGGATGTGCCGGAGGCTTCCGTTTACAGCATATACAGCGACATTTTCTGGAGGGACCGTGGTGTCCAACCAGCCCGCCATGCCGTACGCGTGGAGTATGATGCCGCCTTGCAGTGGAATGACCGCTGGACGGTTTATGCCGGTTATGGCATGGAAGCCCGGGGAAGCTCCGTGTACCACCGCGTAAATGCGGGTGTATCCAGGGCGTTTTAGGAAACATCAGCACGGATAGAAAAAAGGGCACGTTTTCGAAGGAAACGCGCCCTTTTTTGATACTGCGGGGGGATGTTCCGGCAGGGGGGGACAGCTACAATGTTTTGCCGTTCGGCCACATCAGCATCCGTTTCAGGAAGCGTTCGTTGTTGACGGTGATCTTCGGGAAGAGGCGTTTGCTGGATTCCTTGAGCGCCCTGATGGCGTCTTCACCCTGCAGCGGCGTGCGGCCGGATTCGTCGATGACGGTACGCAGCCATGCGGTCTGCGGCATGCCGCATGCTTCCACGGCCTTGAAGGGCATGCGTTCCCTCCAGTTGGTCCCTCCCGTAGTGCCGGGAATATTGAGCCGTTTGTTGATGCCGAAGAGAGCAGGCCAGAGAATGGTCGCATAACGGGAACGGGAACGGAACAGGGCGTTGTACATGGCCGTCTTGATTTCCTGGTTCCAGTAGGAAAGACAGGTTTCAGGCTGCATGCCGGAGAAATCCGCAAACCATTTCAGAAGGCGCGCTCCGTCCTCCGCCTGGCGCACGATGTTTTCCTGTTCCGGGCTGGACGGCGTTTTGGGGGAGCCGTTCTCCCACAGGCCCAGCTTGAGGGCGCGTTCGATTTTCGCGTAGCTGTCGTTCCATGTCTGCATGATGGTTTCGAAATCATGCGTTCCGAACGCCGCAAAGGAGCGTTCGTGATACTCTTTTCCGGACGTAATGGTTCCGTCCGCCTTGATTTCCCAGTGGGGAATTTTGAAACCGGGGATATCCAGCTGGCGCATGTTCGGGCGCACGTAGTCCGGAACGCAGCCCAGGTCTTCCCCACCACGCTGACGCCGGGAGCGGCGGAAAGCAGAAGGCGCAGGTACAGGTCCCCATCCGCCAGGTTCATGTTGCGGTCCGCAGCATTGTCATCCCCGCGCGGCTTGAAGCCGGGCAGCCTTCCGCCCGTTCTCTGGGCCGCCTGATCGGTGGAAAGCGGCAGGAATACCCCGTTTTCCGTGGGTTTCCACGGGAAGGAGTAAATGCGGTAAAAGCCCAGGATGTGGTCGATCCTGTACATGCTGAAAATCTTGGTGCAGTATTTTTACCCGGCGGCGCCACCAGGCGAAGTTGTCCTGCGCCATGACATCCCATCTATACAGCGGAATGCCCCAGTTTTGCCCCCATTTGACCGTGAATGGGTCTTCCGCATAGCTGCCTTCCGCCGGGGCTCCTCCGCACCATTCCGTGTCAAACAGGTGGCGCTCAAAAAAAAAGACGTCGGCGCTGGAAAGGGAAACGCCAATGGGGATATCCCCCATCAGCTTCACATTGCGTTCGTCCGCATAAATACGGATGAATTCCCACTGTTTTTCACAGAGCCACTGGAGCCAGCGGGCAAAATCCTTTTCCTCTTCGTAATCGGAGGCAATGGCCTTGGCCCGCGCCGGATCCTGTTCCGGCCAGTGCCACCAGATTTCCGTACCGAACAGGTCGCAGAGAATCTGGAAACAGACAAAGTCTTCCAGCCAGCTTCCCTGTTCTTTCACCCATTCCCTGAATTTGGGCATAATGCACTCATATTCCGGCTTGGTTTTGAAATTGTTCCAGGCTCCCCGCAGAATCCACATTTTCCAGAATCTGACCTTGGGGTAGTCCACCAGATCCGGGCCGGAGGGCTGTTCCCACGGCAGCGTGTCCCCCGTTTCATTGAATACGCGTTCTTCCAGGCCGGGTATGGTCCAGGGTTCCAGGGAAAGGTACAGGGGTTCCAAAGCTACGGAGCTGATGGCGGAATAGGGGGGAGGGGCATTCGTCCCTGCCCAGGGCATTGACGGGGGGAGCAGCTGGAGGAACCCCACATGGGCATCCGCCGCCCAGTCAATCCATTGGCGCAAGGCCGTCAGGTCCCCGATTCCGTGGTCATTGTTACGGCGCAGGGAGAACAATGGCAGAACTACGCCGGCTAATCTTTTCTCATCCATATCAGAACGCATTACTTGAGCGGTTCCCCGGATGGACCTGCGTCAGCCGTTGGAACAGTAAGCTCCAGAATAGCATTTCCGGCAGGAAGGCGGCAAGCTTAATACGTTGTCTCCGCGCTATGCTTTGCGGTTTTTCCTGGGAAGTGGAGCAGGGGGGGACGGTAAGACAGGCTGTTTTTTTTTTTCGCCGCAGGAATAGACGCCTTACCGGGAATCCGTATTTGTCCGGGATGCAGTTCGGAAGCGGCATGGTTTTCTCTGCGGGAAACAGCATGAACCGGAGGGAAAGGCGGAATTTTTTCTTTTTAGAAACAGTCTCTGGCGGAAACAGGCGCAAATTCTGCTTCCATCCGTAATCCCCGGCAATTAAGATAATCTGCAAATGAAATTGCTTTTTTTCTCCCTTCCGCTTTGCTGGTGCTGCTGGCCTCCTGCGGTCCGAACAAGCATGTGAATGCCTGGGACCGTCAGAGTTCTGCGTTGGATCCCGTGGGAATCACTTCCAAAAAATGGCGGCTAAAAACAAGGCGGAGCAGGCATTTTACAAACCTGGGGAAGCCGTTACGTTCAAGAAGGACAGAATGATGGTGTTTGAACAGAATCCGGAAAGTAATTTTTCCACAAGCGGAACCGTCAGGGGTGGGGTGAAAACCGGGAAAGTGCTGGTCTGCGGGGATTTGTTCGCCAAAGTCGAGTTTGAAGACGGCAGCCAGGGTTACGTAAGCCTCTCGGAGATTGTTAATCCGCAGGAAATGATGGGTTTTTATCCTGTTTCCGCTTCTGATTTAATTGGTCCGGACGGAGCTTTGCTTCCTTTGCCCTCAAACATGGGCGCCGTCAGCCCGGAAGCCGCCGCCGCTTCCCGTGAGCTGGATATATCCCGGATGAATACCTCTCTGGTACGCGCCAGCAACAGGGTGGGCTTCATTGTAGCGGCGAGCCTTGGTGCGGTGGTGCACCTGATTGGGCATCTTGTAGGCTTTTGTCCCTTCCTCCCGTGAGAAGGTGAAAATGCCGGCGCGTTCAAAACGGAATTCCTCGATAAACTCCATCAGTTCCTGATGGTCGTCTTCCGTTTCTCCGGGGAATCCGGTGATGAAGGTGGTGCGGATGGCGATGCCCGGAACGGCCTTCCGGATATTCCGGAGCAACGTGCGGATATAGTCTCCGTCCGTTACGCGCTGCATGGCGTCCAGCATATTATCGGAAATATGCTGGAGGGGAATGTCTACATAGCGGGCCACTTTGGGGCATTCCGCGATGGCCGCGGTCAGTTCGTCGCTCCAGTGGGCGGGGTGGGTGTAAAGCAGCCTGATCCAGAATTCCCCCTCAATGGCGTTCAGGGCGCGGAGAAGAGAAGCCAGGGACTCTCCGCGGGAGGAATCCACCGCGCTGCGGCGGTTGGGGCGCGCATCCGTCCATTTATCCATGCCGTAATAGGTGATGTCCTGCGCGATGAGGCAGATTTCCTTCACGCCGGACCGGATAAGGGTTTCCGCTTCACGCACTACGTCCTGCTGGGAACGGCTGCGGTGGCGTCCGCGGATCATGGGTATGATGCAGTAGGCGTAGCCGTGGTTGCAGCCTTCCGCTATCTTGATGTAGGCCGTGTGCGGCGGGTAAGGCGGTAGCGCGGCGTGTTCCAGTCAGGAACGTACCTGCATTTTCCTTCAATGAAGTTCCGGTCCTGTATGGTCCGGTCCATCACTTGAGTGATGATTTCCGGCAGTTTGGTGATTTGGTCCGGACCGATAAAGGCGTCCACCTCCGGAAGCAGGGCG